>Ga0207684_10000047_pt1 | contig 244386 bp, 218 predicted proteins | sample KBSK5501metaG_FD_184342 | JGI IMG/M metagenome (GOLD analysis project Ga0207684, IMG submission 184342) | Corn, switchgrass and miscanthus rhizosphere microbial communities from Kellogg Biological Station, Michigan, USA - KBS K5-50-1 metaG... | ecosystem: Host-associated > Plants > Roots >... | reverse complement strand
GCCCGTCCGCCGCGCTCACCACCAAAATCGCCCCGTCCATCTGCGCCGCGCCGGTAATCATGTTCTTCACGTAGTCCGCGTGCCCCGGGCAGTCCACGTGCGCGTAGTGCCGGTTCTTCGTCTGGTATTCCACGTGCGCCGTGGCGATGGTGATGCCCCGCTCCCGCTCCTCCGGCGCCTTGTCGATTTGATCGAACGGCACATAGGCGGTGCCTCCCTGCTTGGCCAATACCTTGGTGATGGCCGCGGTGAGCGTCGTCTTGCCGTGGTCCACGTGCCCGATCGTTCCCACGTTGACGTGCGGCTTCGTCCTCTCGAACTTTTCCTTGCTCATGTTGCTCCCTTATCAAATGGAGCCCTTTTCCAGGATTGAACTGGAGACCTCATCCTTACCAAGGATGCGCTCTACCAACTGAGCTAAAAGGGCTTGACCGTCCTCGTGCTTTCACCTTCTTTACTTTTGGAGCGGGAAACGGGATTCGAACCCGCGACATTCAGCTTGGAAGGCTGACGCTCTACCATCTGAGCTATTCCCGCCCAATCCATTGGTGGAGGGGGTTGGATTCGAACCAACGAAGGCGTAGAGCCGGCAGATTTACAGTCTGCTCCCTTTGGCCGCTTGGGTACCCCTCCGTCGTTTTCTGAGTTCAACAGACTTCATCCAACATTTCCTCCGGGTCCATGCCGTTTCCGCCGCCTTCCTCTTTGGCCGGCGGCGGGATTTGAACCCGCGACCTACTGATTACAAATCAGTTGCTCTACCAACTGAGCTACACCGGCATTGCACTCCGGTTCTGCGAAAGCTTACCAACACTGGGGAATCGCCCAAGAAAACGCTGCCTGGCCGCGCCGAAGGCCGGCTCTTTTATGAGACAGTTCCGGCGTAAGTCAAGCAGTAAGACCTCCCCGCACCCAAGTCAAACGGAGCCGCCGTGCTGACGCTGGCGAGCGATCTCGTAAAGAATGATTCCCGCCGCCACCGACGCGTTGAGCGAGCCGATCTTCCCCGACATCGGAATCGCCAACCGCAGGTCGCAGTGCTTGAGCACTCCTTCGCGAATCCCGCTCGCTTCGCCGCCGATCACGACCGTCAGCGGCCCGCGCAGATCCGCTTGTGGAAGGCTCTCGCCACCGGCGGACACGGCTGCAATCACCCAGGCGCCAGCTTGCTTGAGGTCCTCAAGGGCTCGGGACAGGTTGACCACCCGGGCGATCTTGCAGTGCTCGGTGGCCCCCGCGGCGGCCTTTGCCACCGCAGGCGTGACCTGAGCCGATCGATCCTTGGGGATGATCACGCCGTGGGCGCCAAGCGCGTGGGCGGAACGAACGATTGCCCCCAGGTTCTGCGGATCGTGGATCCCGTCCAGGGCGAGCGCCGCCAGCGGCCTCCCGGACGTCTCCGCTGCGCTGATCACCTCTTCCAGGGTGGCATACTGGAACTCGCGCAACTGGGCCACCACGCCCTGGTGCACACCGCCCCGAGCTGACGCAGAGAGGCTTTCTTTCGGTACGCGATCGACGGCGATTCCCGCTGAGCGGGCGCGCTCGCGGATTTCCGAGCCGGGCACGCCGCTCAGGGCGCCTTCTGCGATCTGGACCCGTTCGATCTCATCGGGTCGGGCGCGAAGCGCCTCCAGGACCGGGTTTACTCCGTAGATCAGCCGACGCTCAGCGACGGGCTGTACACCCTGCTTGCCTTTCAGCGGCATGGCGCATTGGGACCGCGCGCGGCGGTGAGCCTCGGCAAGCGAAGCGGCATTTCAGTTTACTTGGACCGGCACCGACACGGTCTTCTGCTGTCGCGCGCAGATTTTCTCGGTGCAGATGAAGAACGTCAGCTTCGCGTCCACCGCTCCCCGCCCGGCAGTCTCCGCAACAAAGGGCACCTCGAATCGCGGGTCGGTGAAGCCACCTGAAACCTTCTTTCCCACCGCGTCGGCAATCGTCACCTTTTCCTTCTGCGGCTTCACATTCTTGCCTGTGAGCTCGAACTTCAAGGGGGCTTCGTCCGAGACGTGCGAGCCCTTCTTGGTCTTGATCGCCACCACGAAAGTGCCCTTGTCACCTGACTTGACCTTCTGCGAGCTACCCTCGGTGGATAGCTCATAGAGCGTGGTGGGATCGATTTCGTCCGCCGCCACCGCGGTCGTGCAGGAGGCAAGGAGGATGGCGAGAGCGAAAGAGGCTGCGTGCGTGGGCTTCAAATTAAGCTCCTGGGTGGGGTGCGAGCTTCGACGTGCCATCGCCGTCTTCCTTCAACCCCGACCGGCCGACACCTTGTTGACGCGAGCGGGAGCGGCGGGAAGTACCACTGGCGGTGGTGGCTTGACCTTGCGCTGCCGGGTAAGAGCCAATTGCTCTGCGCGCTCAATTATGCGCGCCGCAAGATCGATGCCCGTTGCCGCCTCCATCTGGGTCAGCCCCGGCGAGCTGTTCACTTCGAAAACCTTCGGCGAGCCCTTGACGTCCAGAAGGTCCACTGCCGCAACTTCGAGGCCCACCAGCCGGGCGGTTTCCACCGCCGCGGATCGTTGGGCTTCGCTGAGCTCGATTGGTTCGAGCCTGGCGCCGCGAATCAGCGTGCGCGAAAGCTTGCCGACGCGAGCGCGCCGTCGCACCGCCGCTACGGCTTGCCCACCGACCACCAGCACCCGAACATCCTGCCCGGTCTTGCGCACGTACTGCTGCACCATCAAGTTGTGACCGAGCCCGAGCATCGCTTCCAGCGCTGCCTCGAGGGACTGCAGGCTTTCGCAAACCATCACACCGTGGCGATCGCCGCCCTGCAGCACCTTCACCAGCACCGGGACGCCGCCCACCAGGTTCACCATCTCCTTGAGGTCGGCCGCGTGTCGCGCCATCACCGTCGCAGGAATGTCGATGCCTGCGGCCGAGAGCAGCTGGAGCGTGCGCATCCGGTTGCGCGCTTGCGCGATCGCTTGCGCCGAGTTGAGCACCGGGATTCCCCGGAGCCCGAACTGATTCACCACCGCGAGCCCGTACGTGGAAACGGACTGCGCGATGCGGGGGATCACCACGTCGCACGACGCCAGCTTCTTTCGATGGTAATAGAGCGTCGCGCTGCGCCCATCCAGATGCATCTCCACGTTCACTGGGTTCAGGACGCGGATTTTGTGACCCCGATCGCGCGCCGCGTCGACCAATCTCTTGGTCGAGGGAATAGCACCAGAGCGCGAAAGGACTGTGATCTTCATCGGCCGTCACCAGCTTGCATCGGCAGGCTAAGGTAACCCCGAGCAGACGCCGGGTAAAGGCGTTCAACCTTTACCGCATCCGACCTGCCGAGTGCCTCACGCGTTTCGACTTAGAGCGTCTGCAGAGCGCGAATGTCCACTCTCACCGGCGAAGTCGGAGTCGCGTTGGTGAGTCGAGTGCAAAGCGCTCCGACGAAAGTCACCTTCGGTGGCGTCGGAGAATAGACCCAGGTATCCGGTCCCGTCGTCACTCGTTGGCCATCGATCAAAACCGAGAGCAGGCTCGGATCTGAAGGGGCATCGGACAGCGTGTACTCACATGGTTTGTCGAAGTTACGGACGATGTCATTCAGCGCTCTGGCAAGCTCCTGGCTGTTCGCCGCCTGATAGTACTCACGAGTGCATTTCCCACTAGACCGGTTACAGGTGTTGTTCGCTCCACAAGGTCCATCGCCGCCATCTGGGCACGTCAGCGCAAATCCGCCGGCCTCGGCCATCGCGTTCAGCGTCCCGGCACTGGCCGCCGCCTCATCACCGAATCCAATCACGATGGTCCTGATCTTCTTGCTGCTCTGGAGACTGGCGATCGTGTTAACCGTCTCCGTTTGGTCCAGGCAACCGCTCTTTCGATACGGATAGGACGGGCTGGGGCAGCAAGTGGAGATGGTGCACGCGCACAGCGGTCCGGTGACTGGGTCGCAGGCATCGTGCTCGTTGTTTGGATTGCAGTTCGGCACGCCATCGGTTTCAAGCAGGATGAAATTGTCCCGATCCTGAACCGGCTGCAGCGTGGGCCAGTTCCCCAGCATCTTCAGAGTCGCGCCGGTAGGCGTACCTCCACCGATGGTGTCGTTCTGAATCGTCGAGCCGATGCTGTTGGCGTTGGCTTGCAGCTCTGAATCGACGTCGTTCGACTGAGAAATGTCCACGCGAACCTTGCCGGTCCCGCACTCGTCCGTGGTCGGCGGTGCCGGATTTGGAAACGTAGCCAGACCAAACCGCGCGACCGTTCCCGAGGTGGAAAAGAAGTCCACCATGGCCTTGCGCAGCTCGGATGTTCGCGTGGGGCAACCCGCGTCGACATTGCAATAGCTGCTGGGATCCGTGTAATCCGTTCCGCACAAGCCGCCGTCAGAGAAGCGGCACGCGGGCAGCGCGGTGTTCGTCGGCAAATACATCGAGCCGGAGTTGTCGACCATCAGCATCACGTTCGGTTTGAACTTTTTCGCGATCACGGTCCTGCTGATATTGACTTGCGACAGGGCCGTGGGCCGGACCGGCTCGAAGTCGTACTTCTGACAGCCGAACACCAGTCCAATGATGGCTCCAAACGCGAACGCGAAAAGAGCGGTCAGCTTTGCGCTCATTCAGGTTGTCCTCTTGCGGCGCACTCCACGCGGGCGGCCAGGGGCGAGATGGAGAGAGGATACCGCGGGGTCTTCCGCCTCGCCAGCTTGCAGGGCGTGCGAGCTCCTGCGCGCGCGCCTCACAGCGCCCTACAACGAAAGAACCCGGGCGCTTTCGGTCAGCCTCCAGATGGAGGCAAGGCCCATCACTTCGTCGAGAACTCCTTCGAGGTCCGCTGCTGAAAGCCCGCACAACTTCACGGTGGTGTCGCAGGCGACCAGCTTGGCCCCGAGCGAGCGCGCCTCCTCCAGCATTCGCAAAGGAGTCGGAACGCCGAGGCCTTCCGCTCTCGCGCTCTCCGCGATCTCCTTCTCGCTCTGTGGTCGACCGAAGCTGCCCCGGTGCACTTGTCGTAGGGCATCGAATGCGAGGACGAAGTACACTTCATCACCGATCGCGGCGGCGGTGATCCCGAGGGACGTCGCCTGGTACGCTGCTTCATAGCTGGCGTGCTGCAGAAAGAAGACAACGCGTCCGGGCATTGCCCTAACGCTTACGCCGAGCAGGGCCGGAACGCAAAAGGCAGGAGACCGCATGAAAATCGCGGCGCGCATTTCGCTCTCCAGCAGCTGCGCTCCTGCCATTCTTTGTTTGTCGATCGCGCTCGGCTGCGCAACCCGTGCCCAGGTCCCCGCAGAAAGCGATCGCCCCCTTACCCAGAGCGCCGCGGCAGTGAACCAGGCCGGGCTGCGCGCTCAGGTCGATGCGCTCCTCTCGGACCTGGACGGCGGCACGACGGACGCGGATTGGAAGAAGCTCGGCGCCGGGGCGATGACCATCCTGGAGCAGATCTTCAACGACGCCGCGGAATCGCCATTCAAGCGAACTCGTGCAGTGGATTCTCTGGCGCAGGTAGACAACCCGGAGGCGAGCGACAGGCTCAAGGCAATCCTCGCCGACTCCAACGTTGGCACCCAGTATCGATCGACCGCCGCATGGGCGCTGGGCCGGCGCGAGGGAGCCTCCGCCGCCCATTGGCTTCACCCTCGCCTGGGCGACCCGAACCGCAGCGTGCGCGAGGCAGTGATCCGCACGCTGGCCAGCGTCGGTGGTGAGGAAGCGCGCAAGTCCCTCGAGGAGAGACTTCCGAAGGAGGAAGATCCCAAGCTCCGTGAGTTCATTCAGCGAACGCTGATCAAGATCCAGCCATGATTCGTTTCACTGTCCTCAGGAAGCTCGCCGTCGCGTCCACCATTCGCCGGACGCTTGGAGCCTCGTCTTTGCCACTCTGGATGATGGCGTGCCTCGTTGCCCTTGCTCCGATCGCGAGCGCTTCGGTGGTGCTCCAGCAAAGCATCGAAGAGTTGACCGCCGATTCTGGCCTGATAGTGCGCGGAACGGTCGGAGGGGTCGAGTCGCGTTGGGACCGCGAGCATCGCCGGATCCGCACGTACGTGGAGATCCGCATCACCGAAGGTCTCAAGGGTCGAGCCTCACAGGTCATTTGGGTGCGGCAGCCGGGCGGCATCGTGGGCGACGTTGGGCAGCGAGTCGAAGGCGCAGCCGTTTTTGAGCCGGGCGAAGATGTCGTGCTCTTCCTTCAGCCCAGGGCCGAAGAGGCCGTCTTCGTGCCTTCGGGCATGGCGGCTGGAAAAGTTCTTCTCGCCATTTCCGCGGCCGGTGAGCTTCGCGCGACTCGCCGGCTGACCGGCCTCGCCTTCTACGACTTGCGATCGAGCGCCGCACGTCCGGCCGATGCGGCCGCCGGTACCGGAAGTGAGGACCTCGGAACAGCCGACGCATTCTTGGCGCGCATTCGCCAGACAGTGCAATCGCAGCGAGCGGGTGCGCAATGAGAGCCGGTGCCTGCGCAGTCGTGCTGCTTCTCTCGGTCCCGCCCGCGATGGCCGACCCGAGCGGGCGCAACTGGCTGACGCTTCCTTCCGGATACAAGGTCTACAATCACACGTCGATCAACGGCGTCTCCGATTTTCAAAACGTCGCGTTGCCCGCCGTTCGATCGGCGTTCGCGTCGTGGACCAAAGCGAACGTCGCCTGCACGAAATGGGATAGCTCCTTTCTGGGACTCTTTGATTCGCCGGGAGGTCGAGACGCGATCAACGGGCAAGACCGTCAGAACAGGGTCATCTGGCTCGGCGGAAGCGATTGGACCCTCGACGCGAACACGTTGGGCCTCACCATCACCACCTACCGCACCAGCACCCTGGAGATCTTGGACGCGGACATGGAGTTCAACGACAACCGCGTCTGGAAGGTCGGCGGGCCCGGGGCGCGGCTCGACGTTCAGAGCATCGTGACGCATGAGGCAGGGCACTACCTGGGCCTCGATCACACGGCGGATCCGTCGGCGATCATGTACGCGTCCTATACGGTGGGGAGCATCAAGACCGTGCTTCAGGCGCCGGACATCAATGACGTTTGCACGGTGTATCCGGCTCCCAATCCAGCGGGAACTCAAGGAGCGATTTGCACCGCCGACTCGAACTGTGTTTCCGCGGCGCCGTTGTGCCGCGGCCCGGCTGGAAGCAGCAGCGCCCTGATCTGCACGCGCGGATGCAGCCAGTCTTCCGACTGTCCCAATGGGTACGAGTGCCAGCCCGCAGTGCCGACGACAGGCACCGGGATGGCGTGCCTTGCAGCCGCCGCGGACGCAGGGGCTCCCCCCACCGGAACGTTGCCGCCATCGGCTGGACAGTCCGTTCCTCCTACCAGCACGGGCGGCTGCGGATGCAACGCCGACGGATCGTCGAGCGCGTGGCCGCTGGCGGTCCTCCTATTTGCCGCGATGCTGCGAGTCCCACGGCTCAGGCGGGCGAGCGGTGCGGGCCGACGATCACGATGATCAAAGTCGCCACCGGCCCGAGCAGCAATGAAATCAGAAACCAGGCGAGCCCGCTCCGATGCTTGCATTGCGCCAGTCCCGCATTGATCAGCGCCAGCGTGCCCCAGCCAACCGCGTAGCCTCCAGCATCCGCTGTGGCGAAGCTGGCAAACACTTGCGCAAGCATCGGACGGACCTTAACACTGGCTTCGCTTCTCTATGCAACCCACCATCCTCCTCTTCGACATCGATGGAACGCTGGTCACAACCGGAGGTGCCGGCCGCCGCGCGCTCGAGCGCGTCTTTGCAGAATGCTTCGGGCGCCAGGATGCGTGCTCGTTCCGCTTGGATGGGATGACTGACCGGGCCATTGCTCGGGCAGGTCTGACCTCGATCGGTGCGCCGGCGACCGAAGCGAACATCGATGCGGTCCTGGCCGCGTACGTGCGCGTTCTGGAGGACGAGGTGGCTTCGGCGGATTGCAATCTGTACCGGATCCATTCCGGGATCGTCGAGGCGCTCGACGCGGCGAGCGCGACCAAGGCGGTGGCGGTGGGGCTTGGAACGGGCAACATCCGCGAGGGCGCCCGGGTGAAGCTGAGCAAGGTGGGCATCTACCAGCGATTTCAATTCGGAGGGTTTGGCTGCGATCACGAAGATCGGACGGAGCTGCTCCGGTGCGGCGCGGCTCGCGGCGCGGAGCTCCTCGGCTCGCCTCGCGAGCAATGCCGGGTGGTGGTGATCGGCGACACGCCCAAGGACATTGCCGCGGCCGCAGGGATCGGCGCCGAGTCGTTGGGCGTGGCCACCGGGCGCTTCTCCGCCGCCGAGCTGAAGGAATGCGGCGCGACGATGGCTTTCCCCGATCTCTCCGCTCCGGGAGCCATCGTGGCGCTGCTTCGCTGTTGACCTCGAACCTTCCCATCGATCCGCTCCTGCCCGAGATCGTGCGCGTGCTCGGACAGGCGTCCGCGCTGGTGCTGGAAGCGCCGCCGGGAGCGGGAAAGACCACGCGGGTGCCGCGAGCAATCTTGGAAGCGGATGGATCCGGCCACGAGATCCTCGTCCTGCAGCCGCGGCGGCTCGCCACGCGGCTGGCTGCGCGGCGCGTGGCGGAGGAGATGGGCGAGACGCTGGGCCGCACCGTCGGTTACCAGGTCCGATTCGAAGAGGTAGGCAGCGAAAGGACGAGACTCCGGTTCATCACCGAGGGAGTTCTCGGGCGACGGCTGATCTCCGATCCACACCTTCGCGGAGTCGGCGTCGTCGTGCTCGACGAATTCCACGAGCGGAGCATCCACAGCGACCTGTCGCTCGCGCTGCTTCGGCAAGTCCAACTTGGCGCGCGACGAGACCTCAAGCTGGTGGTGATGTCCGCCACGCTACAGGCCGAACCGATCGCAGCGTATCTCGGCCAATGCCCCGTCTTGCGGTCGCCGGGCCGGCCCTTCGAGGTGACCGTAGACTACTTGCCGGCTCCGGATTCGCGTCCCGTTGAGGAGCTGGTCCGCGCTGCACTGAAAAGGCTCGTCGCCACAATTGAAGGCGACGTGCTGGTCTTCTTGCCGGGCGCCGCCGAAATCCGCCGCACCGCGAGCGCGTGCGAGGATTTCGCCGCGCGAAATGGAATGACGATCCGGCCGCTGCACGGGGATCTGCCGCCAGCGGAGCAGGATCTCGCAGTGCAGCCATCGAGCGAGCGCAAGCTGATCCTCTCTACCAACGTGGCGGAAACATCGGTGACAATCGAGGGAGTCACCTGCGTGATCGACAGTGGTCTGGCTCGCACGGCTTCGTATTCTCCTTGGTCCGGCTTACCCACGCTCAAGCTGGCGAAGATCAGCCGTGCCTCCGCCGTTCAGCGCGCCGGCCGCGCGGGCCGGACCCGGCCTGGCCGCTGCGTCCGGCTCTACACGCGACCAGATCTCGACTCTCGCCCGGAGCACGACGTGCCGGAGATTCGCCGCGCTGATTTGACCGAGGCGGTGTTGTCGCTTCGAGCGAGCGGAGTCGGCGATCTTCGCTCCTTCCCGTTCTTCGAATGCCCCCCGCCGGCATCTCTCCAGGCAGCGGATCAGCTGTTGCGGCGATTGAATGCGATCGACGCGGGCGGGCGCATCACGGAGCTCGGGCGACGGTTGCTCCGCTTTCCGGCCCACCCCAGGCAAGCGCGCGTGATCGTCGAGGCGGAGAAGCGCGGGATTGGTCGCGAGGGTGCGCTGCTCGCCGCGATTCTCGGAGAGCGCGACATTCGACAGGAGTCCCGGACCTCGCTGAAGCGCGGCCATGCTTCATCGGGCAGTCGGACCAGCTTCAGCGGTCCATCGGACCTGCTCGATATCGCCGAGCGGTACCAGGACGCGGAGCGGGCGGGATTCACATCCGCATCGCTGCGTCAGCTGGGCCTGGAAGCCGCCGGGGCACGCGCCGTGGAGCGGGCGCATCGGCAACTCGCCCGCCTCACGCAGGTCTCAGCGCCGCGCCCCAGTAGCGGCGAGGCGACGGATCAGGCGCTGATGATCAGCATCTTGGCGGGCTATCCCGATCGAGTCGCTCGACGGCGCAGCCCCAACTCTCGCGAGCTGTTGCTGGTGGGCGGAGGCACGGCCACGCTTGCTGAGAGCAGCACCGTGCATCAACCAGCTCTCCTGGTCGCGGTCGATGCCGAAGAGCGCGGCGGTGCCCGCGGGCGGGGCGTCATGGTGCGACTCGCCAGCCAGGTCGAGCCGGAGTGGCTTCTCGAAGTCGCGCCGGACGAGCTGCGCGAGATCGACGAGCTCGAATGGAACGCGGACGACGGCCGAGTCGAGCTCGTCAGGCGGGTTACCTATGCGGATCTGGTCCTGGAAGAGACCAGGACCGCGGCACCCCCCTCTGAGAGAGCCACTGCGGTCCTCCGCAGCGCAGCGGTGGCCGCGGGGCCTGCGCGCTTCGTAAACGCCGACGTCCTCGGCGAATGGACGGCCCGGATCGAGCTGCTCGCACGTCACTTTCCGCAAGCCGGCTTTCCTCGCTCGGTCGACGAATTTCTTCGCTCCACCCTCGAGGAGCTTGCGTCGGAAAAGCAGACCTTCGCGGAGCTGCAGCATCCGGTGCTTTTGAATGCAGCCGTGGCGCGGTTCACGCCAGAGCAGTCGCGCATCTGGCGGACGATGGCGCCGGAGCGCGTGGAATTGCCGGGCGGTCGACAACTGAAGGTCCATTACGAGCAGGGGAAGCCACCCTGGGTCCAATCTCGGCTCCAGGACTTCTTCGGCATGGCGAAAGGTCCGACCGTTTGCGCGGGGCGGGCTCCTGTCGTGCTCCACCTGTTGGCTCCCAACCAGCGGGCGGTTCAAGTCACGGAGGATCTCGCCGGCTTTTGGTCGCGCCACTACCCCGCGATCCGCCGTGAGCTGGCCCGAAAGTATCCTCGCCATGCGTGGCCGGAGGATCCGCTGCGGGCCAGCCCGCCCGCATCCCGTTCGCGCCCGGGATGAGTGCCAACCCAACCTCCAGCTATGTTCACGGAACCCCTCCCGGAGAGCAGCGTCGGCTCTCGCGTCTCAATGAGCTTCTCAACGAGGCGTCGCTGCGCGAGTGGGGGCAGCGCTCCGGCGCCACCTTCGGGTACGCCATTGCCTGGGCCGAAGGCGTCAAACCCTATGCGTCGTCTGGCGCACCGGCGCGGACTGGCCTACTTTGATTCCCGATGACCGATAAGACAGAAAGCCGGATCGCCCTGTTCGTCGATTTCGAGAACCTGGTGACCAACACGGGGCTGACCGCGGCGAATTTCGATCTGCAGCCGGAGATCGATCGATTGCTCGAACGCGGCAAGGTCGTTTTCAGGCGAGCGTACTGCGACTGGTCGCGGTTTCGCGAAGCGAAGAGCACTCTCCACGAGCTGGGATTCGAGCTGGTGGACGTGCCGCCTTCCACCCGGGCAGGGAAGAACGGCGCCGACATGCGGCTGGTAATCGATGCGCTGGAGCTCTGCTACGCCCGCGAGCACATCGATACCTTCGCCATCGCCTCGGGGGACAGCGACTTCTGCCCGCTGGCGTACAAGCTGCGCGAAAACGACCGCACCGTGATTGGCCTTGCCGTCCGCAGCGCCACCTCTCCTTTCTTCGTCAAGGCGTGCGACGAGTTCATCTACGTCAAGACGCCGACGCGAGCCGGGACGTCGGACGCACAGGATGGATCCGAGCGCGAGCGTACGGGTTCGCGGCAGCGCGGTGGACGCGACCGCGGCAAGAAGAGGATCCAGCCGGCGGTGCCGACGATTGCGCGCGAGGTGGTGTCCAGCCTGCTGGCGAAAGCGACTGGCCCTCTCAACCCGTCGTTGATCAAACAGGCCATTGTTCGCAAGGAGCCCGACTTCGACGAGCGCGACCATGGGTTCTCCACGTTCTCCAAGTTGCTGGCGGAGCTGGAGCGCGAAGGCGTGCTCCGACTTCAGCAGCTCGGCCGCCAATGGTACGTGCTGCCGCCGGATGTGAACAGCGGCGAGCCAGCCGAGGACGCGGCGGTCAGCGATCCGCCGAGCGCAGAAGTCGAAGATCGCTGATCGGTCCGATCGCGCCCAACCTACAAACCCTCGGACAATCTCTTCTGCATCTCCAGGTGCGGCATTCCCGCCTCCTGAAACGCCGCGCCGACCGGCTGGTACCCGTGCGCTTTGTAGAAGTCCAGCGAGGACAGCTGCGCGTGCAGGACTATCCCGGCCGCACTGCTGCGGCGCGCCTGCTCTTCGAGCGCCCGCAACAGGTCGGTTCCCACGCCGGTGCCGCGGTAAGCCCCGAGGACCGCCATCCGGCTGATCTGTGCCCACTGACCGGTTTCGGGATTGGGCGGGTTGGGAAGCATCACCAAGCGGCCGGTACCGATCGCGTGGCCGCCCTCGAGTGCCAAGACGTGGTAGGCGCTGCCGTCGTCCGCATCCCGCTCGAAGCTCTCCGGGACGTGCTGCTCCTCGATGAACACCACCTCGCGGATGGCCAGCGCTTGAAGCAGCTCGCCCTCGTTCTCCACCGGTTTGATTGACACCTGCCGTTCGCTTGCGCGTGCCATTGCGTCAAAGACCCTAACAAGAAAATCTCCGAGGTCAACAGGCGGGAACCCGAGCGGTTATGGTAAACGCCGCCCTTGATGGCGTCGCTGCTCTTGGCTGGCGTTCTGGTGATCGCGCTCTTCCTGCTGCTGGCGCTGTTCGCGCGCGGAGGTCCCACCGAAACCATCGGCGCCAAGGGACTGCCGCCTGAAGCGGCGGGCATCGCCAAGCTGACTTTGCCGGAGCTGGGGAGCATCACTTCCAGGCTGTTCAACGAGCTCGGGTTCAACACCGTCTCGCAGAGCGCTCGACCGGATCGCTGCGATCTGATCCTGGCAGACCCCACCCCGTTCACCGGGCAGCGCGTCTACGTCCGCTGTCTGCTGATGCCCGAGGCAGGCGCGGTTGAAAGCGCCGAGGTGCAGGCCGCGCTGGACACCGCGCGCGGGGAAAACCTGGGCAAGGCGGTGGTGGTGACCAACGGGCCATTTTCGGACGAAGCCCGGCTGGTCTCGAAAGACACGTCGCTGGAGCTGATCGACGGAACCGCACTGGCCGAGCAGATCCGATCGCACTTGCCCGACGTCGCCAATCGCCTGGGATTGCCTCGATGACGCAGCCCCGCGTGGCGGGGTTCGTTCCGCTGGCCGGGTTCTACCTGTTGTACTTCGGGGCGCTCGGCGTCACGCTCCCTTTTTTTCCCGCCTATCTGAAATCCCTCGGGCTGTCCGGATCGGAAGTGGGCGTGCTCTTGGCTCTGGCGCCGCTGTTGTCGCTGGTGGGGCCGCCGCTCTGGGGGCATCTTGCGGACCGCACCGGGCGCGCGGATCGCGTGCTCACCGCGGTGGCCCTGGGCGCCTTCGCCTGCTTTGCGCCCCTGCTTTGGGTGGACCGCTTCGCCGCGCTGATCGTCGTCCTCGCGTCGTACGCGTTTTTCACATCTTCCGTGACGCCGCTCATCGATACTTTGACCCTCCAGCACGTGGGTACCGCCGGGGGTAGCTTCTCCCGCGTTCGCCTCTTCGGCTCGATCGGCTTCGTGATCTCTTCAACCGCGTTCGGCCTGGCCATCTCAAGGATCGATCGGATGACGGTGCTCGTTCCGCTCTGCCTGATGGCCGCCTATCTTGTCTGGAGCTTCCTGGTCCGCGCCACCTCCGCGGCCCGCGTGGCGCCAAGCGTACTGCCTGGGTTGGGGCTGCTGGGCGATCGCCAGCTGGCGATCTTCCTGGGAGCGACAAGCTTGCATTGGATCGCCTGCTCGCCCTTCCACGGCACCTTTTCGATCCACGTGCAGGCGCTGCGACTTGCTCCGCCGGTAGTGGGAATCTCCGCCGGGCTGGGTGTTCTGGCCGAGACGTGCTTCATGTACTTCTACCCGCGGTTCGCCGAGCGCCTCTCGCCGCAGCGGCTGCTGTTGATCGCCTTCGTGTCCAGCTCGGTGCGCTGGTTCGTGATGTCGCTGACCAGCCAACCCGAGGTGATCGTGCTGATCTCGTCCATTCACGGTCTGACGTTCGGCGCGTTCTACGTGGCCAGCATCGCCTTCGTATCGGGCCGCGTTCCTTCCGAGCTTCGCGCGTCCGGCCAGGGGCTGTTCGCCTCCGCAACTTTCGGATTGGGCGGGCTGGTTGGATATCTGGCCTCGGGCGTGGGGTACGACGCGCTTGGCGGGCATCGCCTGTTCGCGGTGGCCGGCGCCGTTGAGCTGATGGCGGCGGCCCTGGTGCTCAAGGTTGGCACGGCGGCGGCCACGCCGACCAAGGTGACCCAAGCGGTTTCCACCGAAGCGCTCTAGCTACTTGGGATTGCCCCTGAACTTGGCGGGGCGCTTTTCGAGAAATGCCAAGACGCCCTCCTTGAGGTCATCGCTGGGGAGGATCTCCGTCATCGCGTCCTGCTCGAGCTCCAGTGAATCTCGCAGCGGCATGGACAGACCGCGGTCGATCACCCTTTTGGCCCAGGCGATCGCCAGCGGTCCGGAGGCGGACAGCTCCTGCGCCAGCGCCAGGGCGCTCTCCAGCGCCCGCCCGGGCGACGCGAGCTGATTCACCACGCCCAGCTCCAGCGCCCGCTGCGCGGGGTACAGCCTCCCGCTGAAGATCCACTCCTTGGCGATCGCCGGGCCAACCAGCCGCGGCAATCGCGTGGTGCCGCCCAGGTCGGGAAGCATGCCGATCTTCGCCTCCGGGAAACCAAATTTCGCCTCGCTGGAGGCTACGCGCAGGTCGCAGCCGAGCGCGACTTCCAGCCCGCCGCCGACGCAGGAACCCTCGATGGCGGCGATGGTGGGCTTCTCCAACTCCTCGAGGCGGCAGATCAGCTCCTGCAGCTTGCGCTGCAGCCGCCGGATTTTCTCGCCGCTGGGATTCGAGGAGAGGTGCTCGAACAGCAAACCCAGGTCGATTCCCGCGCTGAAGCTCTTGTCTCCGGCTCCGGTGAGGATCAGCCCCCTGAGCGATCCGTCTTCTCCAGCCTGATCCAGCGCGTTGCTGAGCAAGGCGAGCATCTCGTTGGAAAGGGCGTTCCGCTTCTCGGGGCGATTGAGCGTCACGATCAGCACGTCGCCTTTTCGCTCGCAGATCAGATCGGCCATTTCACGAGTCCAATTGTCCGAGGAGATCCTCGAGCCGGCCGAGCATCCCCGAGCTGAGCCCATAGCCGCCGTCGATGGTCAGGCAGGCGCCGGTGACGTAGGAGGCGAATGGCGACGCAAGATACGCAACGCCGTCGGCGATCTCTTCGGCGTTCGCCAATCGCCGCAGCGGCACCTTGCTGGCGATCGCGTTCTGCACTTTCGGATCGTCGAACCCCAGATTTTTAGACGCCTGCTCCGTCACCACGATCCCCGGTGCCAACGCGTTGACTCGGATCTTCTTCGGCCCCCACTCCGAGGCCAGGGTCATGGTGAGATTCCAGACGCCCGCCTTGGCCGCGGCGGAGTGAACGACGCCCGGCGCTCCCGTCCACGCGTAGGTAGCGATGATGTTCACGATCGATCCCGGCTTTTGCCGGTCGATCCAGTGTTTGGCCGTCGCGCGCGAGCAGTTGAACGTGCCGTTCAGAACGATGTCCACCACGGTGCGGAAGCCGTTGGCGGAGAGCTGTTCAGCGGGGACGATGAAATTGCCCGCCGCATTGTTGATCAAGACGTCGACTCGGCCGAATTTTTCCAGCGCGCCGGTGACCAGCGCGTCCACTTGCTCGGGCACCCGGATGTCGGTGGGAATGGCATGGGCGGTGATTCCCTCCGCGGCAAGCTCGGCGACCGCCTGCGCCAGCACGCTCTGCTTGCGGCTCGCGATCACCACCCTTGCGCCCAGGTTACCCAGCGTCTTGGCGATCGCCTTCCCGATCCCGGTCCCACCCCCGGTGACGATCGCAACCTGGTCCTTGAAGGTGTCCCTGGGCAGCATCGCACCTAGCTCGGAGGGCTCAGATCGAGAAGCGCGCGCTTGCCCTCCTTGTCCTTGAACTCCTCGGCTTCCGGCAGCGCATCCTTCTTCTCGGCGATGTTGGGCAGCTTGCTGGCGTACTCCGCATTGATTGCTGTGTACTCGGTCCACTTCTCGGGAAGGTCGGACTCGGCGAAGATCGCCTTCGTGGGGCATACCGGTTCGCAAGCGCCACAGTCGATGCACTCGTCCGGGTGGATCACCAAAAAGTTCACGGACTCATAGAAACAGTTGACCGGGCACACCTCCACGCAATCAGTGTATTTGCACTTGATGCATGGCTCGGCAACGATGTAGGTCATCTCTGAGTCTCCTTCAGCTTCTCGATCGCGCCGCAGGACAGTAATTCAACGCCGGCGCTTCTCTCAAAGGAATTTCGCTTCTAGCCAATCATTCCCACGCTTCGCAGCAGCTCGCCGACCAACAGGGCGCCCTTCGCTGCCCCCATTTTGGTGTTGTGCGAGACCAGAACGTACTTGATTCCGTTCTCCAGCACTCCGTCCTCTCGAATTCGGCCCACGGTAGTGGCCATTCCCTGATGCGTGTCGCGGTCCAGCCGCGGCTGAGGGCGAAACGGATTCTCAAGGACTTCGATCCAGCGCGGCGGACTGGAGTGCAGCTTGCGCGCCGCTTCGTCGCCCTTCCATTCTGTCATCGCCTGAGCAACCTGGTCCGGGGAAGCTTTCTTTCGAAGCGCCGCGTAGACGCACTCGGTGTGGCCCTCCAGGACCGCGACGCGAGTGCAGGTGCAGGACACCTTCATCGGATGCGGAACAGTTCCGGTCTGCCCCGCTCGGACGGTGCCCAAAATCTTCTTCGTCTCCAGCTCAACCTTTCCCTCCTCCTTCGAGATGTACGGGACGACGTTGTCCAGGATGTCGAGCGCGATGACCCCCGGCGACCTCCCCGCCCCCGACACCGCCTGCAATGAAGTCATCACCACGGCCGAGACGCCGAACGCCGCATCCAGAGCGGAAAGCGTGATCGCGAGGCCAGTAGCGGTGCAGTTCGGAATGGGGACGATGAAACCCTTGAAGTCGCGCTGCCTTTGTTGCTCGCGAACCAGGCGCGCGTGCTGGGCGTTCACCGGCGGGATCAGCAGCGGAACGTCTTCCTCATAACGGAAGGCGCTGGCCGTGGAGATCACCGGGATCTCCCGCGCGAGCCTGGGTTCGAGCTCCCGGGCCACGTCCGCCTCCACCGCCGAAAAAGCGATCTGGAAGTCCTTCCCATTGAGCTCGGCCGCGTCGGCAACCGTCATCTTCGCCACCGCTTCGGGAAGCGGCTCCGGAACGAACCAGCCGAGCATTCCAGCCGAGGACCTGAGCGCCTCGCGGTAGGTCTTCCCCGCGGATCGCACGGACGCTGCGAGCCCCGCGATTTCGAACAGCGGATGATCCTTGAGCGCCGCGATGAACTGCTGTCCCGCGAGCCCTGTGGCGCCGATGATGACCGACCGGAGTTTGGCCATTCTCCATGCTCTCCCGGAAAGGAGGCGTAGATACACGTTTTCACCTCAAAGATCACTTTCACCTTCCTTGACCGGCTGCGGCGGCGCTTCGTATAAGAAGCGAGTTCACCTTCCGGCGCCATGGCCAAGTGGTAAGGCAAGGGTCTGCAAAACCCTCATTCCCCGGTTCGAATCCGGGTGGCGCCTCAAGAGAACGGCCTGCACGCGCGTCCGCGCAGCGGGCCGTTCGCGCACCTGGGAGAAGGCGGTTCGGTTGCCCAACCACGAACGCTACGTTCTCGCCCTGGCGCTCCTTCTTTGCTCGGCATGCGCGCGCCGCCCTTCAGGTCAGCGCGAGCCGTCGCCGCTCCCGGAGCGCGCGGGTCTCGAGATGGCGGCGGCGAGTCCCGCAAGGGATGCAGCGGCCGCCGCGAGGGATGTGCGAGTGGAGCCGGATGGCGGTACGCAGACCGGCATGCCCGCGGAGGCGGGCTACTCCAAGCGCCTCGACTTTCGCGGCGGGGATCCGGTCGTCTCCGTCCGACTGATGGAAGGCCAACAGGAGGCGACGCTCACGGCAGCAGGGCGCGTGCGCTTGCGGATCGCCGGCCCGCTCGAGAGCTTCGTCGAGGGGCCGGGCGGATCGGTTTGGGTGATTCGGATCCTGCGCGGTAGGCCAGCCGTGGTTTCGTCCACGATCCAGCTGGCGGAGCTGCCCTTCGCGGACAAGCAGGGAATCGGCGCCGAGCAGAAGCTCTGGCAGGAGCGCGGGCTCGCGGTTCGTGTTCGCACCATTGGATCCGTCTACGGGATTCGTGGAAAAGTGATCGACAATCGCCGCTACCTTTTGCTCCTGGACGAGAGGCTGGATGAGGGCACGCGCGCCGATCGACAGGCGAGCATCCTGCGCCAGCACGGCGTTCGAACCACCGTCTTCGAGGAGCTGGAGGCAAGTCCCACCGCGCTGATCGAAGTGCGCGATGCGACCGGGAGGCTGATGGCCACCGCCAACGACCGGATCCTCGTCGAGCCGCTCGACGGCAGCCCCCTCTCCGTGCGCAAGGTGGAATTTGGCGTGGGCTACGAGTTCCACGGCTTCGAGGACCGCAGCTACCGCGGCTCGCTGGAGCTCACGGTCGATCGCCGTGGCCAGCTGGCGGTGGTCAATCGGGTGCGCCTCGAGGAGCTGTTGAAGGGTCTGGTCCCCGCGGAGATTTTCGCGCGGGCCGCTCCGGAGGCGCTCAAAGCTCAGGCGGTGACTGCGCGAGGAGAGGTGCTCGCCAAGATAGGAACGAAGCATCTGGCCGACCCGTACCTGCTCTGCGCCGAGCAACACTGCGCCGTGTACAAAGGTCTGTCCGGGGAAGCCGAAAGCACGAGCGCCGCCGTCGAGGCGACGCGCGGCGAAGCGCTCTTCTCGGCCGATGGCCACCTGGTGGACTCGGTCTACAGCGCCGTTTGCGGCGGCCACACCGAGGACAACGACGTGGTCTGGGGCGGCGTTGGCAACGACAGCCTGCGCGGCAAGCCGGACCTCCTGGCGCCAAAACCGGGCGCGCCGACGCCCGAGGATCTCTCCCGCTTTCTGGCGGCGGAGCTTCCCGCGGCCTGCCGGCTGGCGAGCCTGGCTTCAGCGGGCAAGTATCGTTGGGAACGCCGCTTCACGGTCCAGGAGATGGACGAGCTGGCCGCGCCGCTTCGGGTGGGAGCGGTCCGCGCCATCTCCGTGGTGGAGCGCGGCGTCTCTGGAAGAGCGCGGCTGCTCACCGTCGCCGGCGAGCGCGGCGCCGCGCAGATCCGGGGTGAGCTGAACATCCGGCGACTCTTCGGGATGCTTTACAGCGCCATGTTCATCGTCGGGGAAGAGCGCGCTGCCGACGGCAAGCTGACCGGCTGGGTGTTTCGCGGGGGCGGATGGGGCCATGGCGTCGGTATGTGCCAGATGGGTGCGATCGGCCGAGCAGAGGCGGGACATACCTATCGCGCCATCCTGAGCCACTACTTCAACGGCGCCACCGTGGATCGAATCTACTGAGCCTGCGCGCCCGAGTGGGTCCGAGGCACCCCGCGGAGGGCGGCGCATCTTCCGAGTGCGACGTCTATCTGTCGGAAATCGCTTTTAATTTATTCTGCAGAACGATTCGTTTCAGAAGAGCCTCCAGAAGGCTTGAGATGCCAAGGCCCAGGCATGAATATAGGGAGACCGCGGGGCCGGGAAACTTCTCCCGTGGTACGCAGTTATAGTCGGCGCGGATGGTGACGATGTGAATCATCGCGTGCAGCGCAGAAGGCGACTTCAGGGCCCGTCTCGCGTTGCCGCGGCGCTCGGGTTGGCGGTGCTGGCGCACTTCGCCTTCGTCGGACTGCTGCTGTTCCTCTCCATCGTCCACATCAATCTTCCGGGAGGACGCTCCCGCCCAACCCCGCCGCAGCCGGTGGTCTTGCGCGGCCTGTCGGCCAATGAGTGGGCCAAGAATCGCGGCGACCTGCGGCCATCGCCATTCAACGACAAGAGCTCTGCGCTCGCGCAGCGCCCCGAGCCGCCGAAGCCACCGGAGCCGAAGAAGGAGACGCCGCCCAGTGGCCAGGTGGTAGACGTCGCCCCTGGCAATGGCAAGGAAGCGCCGGACGCGAAGTACCTGGCCGAAAGCTCGAATCAGACCAACAAGCAGCAGCGCGCGCGCGAGCAGACGGCGTTCTACAGGAATGCGATGCCGCGGCGAACCAGCAACGCGCCCCAGCAGGCCACCGGAAAGGACAACGTGGAAAAGCCGGAGCTGGCCGGCAACAACGGGCTCGCCCAGGATGACCGCCCGCTGCGCGATCCCAAGTCGCGAAAGAACATCTTCGAAGTCCCGGACGTGAAGCGCCGGCAAGAGGTCGCGATTCGGGAGAAGGATGGGCTGGGCCCCGGAGCATCGGTAGCCAATCGCACCGAGAGCGCTGAAGTGGTTGGCAACTCGAATCGATTCAAGGTTCAGCGGGGGGAAGGTGATTCGGGCGCCGACGATCCGTCTTCCGGCAAGAAGGGCGCCCCGGGCATCGCCAACCTCGTTCCCTCGATGTCGGTGCTGGACAAGATCTCCGGAGCCGCGCCGAACGATCATTTGGCGGACGTCGAGGAAGGCGATGGCACTTATCTGAACACCAAGGAGTGGAAGTACTCGAGCTTCTTCAACCGCGTGAAGCAGGGCGTGGGGATGCACTGGGATCCCGGCACTCCGATCCGGCAGCGCGATCCAACCGGCAACATCTATGGCGGCCGCGATCGCTACACCATTTTGAACGTGACGCTGAACGACCGCGGGCTGATCAAGAACATCTACGTGGAGAAGAGCTGCGGGCTCGAGTTTCTGGATGTGGAGGCCATCTCCGCATTCGAGCGGGCGCAACCGTTTCCCAATCCACCGCCTGGTTTGATTTCCACCGACTCGACAGTGCGCTTCTCCTTTGGCTTCTTCCTGGAGTGGGGCAGCGGGTCGCGCCTGAGACTGTTCCGCTCAGCCAACTGATGGAAGCACGATGGAAGCGCTGGGCAAAGGCCTGTTGGGCATCGGCATTTTCATCGTCGTGCTGGGGATCGTTCTCCTTGTCGTCGCCAGGCTGGGAATCGAGCGGATCCCCGGTGACATCGTCTGGCGGAAGGGGAACTTCACCGTCTATGCGCCGCTGGGGCTGATGATCGTGGTCAGCATCATGCTGACGATCATCCTCAACCTTTTTTTCAACCGTCGCTAGGCGCCCGGCGCCGCGCCGCGCGTCACGAAGTACCGATAGCTGATCCAGTCGGCGCCTGAACACCTGTCCTCGATGATTCTCAGCACGCGTCCGCCGGCGCGTTCGATCTCGGCCATTGCCACTACCCGCTCGAGCGCGTGCATTTCGATCACCGCGTATTGCCCGGTGACCAGCTGCTGGAGGCGATGGCCGAGCCGGAAGGGAAGGATGGCCAGCGCGGCCCGCCTGACGCTCGTCTTCGCTCTCTTCCAATACTTGGGGCACACCTCTCCGTGCGGCGCCTGGAAGACCAGCATTCCACCTGGAGCGAGGATGCGAACCAGCTCCGAAACGCAGCGCCGGGCCCACTGCGACGGGATGTGCTGCAGCGTCAGCAGGGAGACGACGAAGTCGAAGCTCGCACTGCCGATCGCGGCCAGCCCCGGTTCGACATTGAGCAGATAGGAGCAACGCTCCGGGTGTCGATTGTAACGGTTCGCCAGCTCGATCATCGAGGGCGCGACATCGACTCCCACCACCTCCTCGAAATGCTTGCACAGAGCCTGCGTGAGCCGGCCCACGCCGCAACCGAAGTCGAGCGCCCGCCCTCTCGAGAACGCCGCTCCGGCGCCGTTGCACTCCGCAAGCACAGCCTCGACGTCCGCATCGCCGGTCGCAAAAAACTCGGCCTCGCTCCATCTGTTTTCGCGCTTCGCGGGATTGGAAAGAATCGACCACAGCGGGTCATGCCTGCCGAGCCAATCCCAGGTTTGTCGCTGAGCGGCGATCCGCCGCGGGGGCAGCTGCTTCAACGCCTAGCCCATCCGAGCGATCGGCTCGGCGTACGCTTCGATCGGCGGACAGGAGCAGATCAGGTTTCGGTCGCCCCAGACGTTGTCCAGCCGGCCCACCGACGGCCAGAACTTTGCTCGGCGCGACGCCGCGCTGGGAAACACCGCGCGCTCTCGAGAGTAGGGGTGCTTCCACTCGGACGAGACGGCCATCTCGGCGGTGTGGGGCGCGTTCTTCAGCAGGTTGTCCTCGCGCGGGGCCAGCCCGCTTTCAATCTCCTTGATCTCTGCTCTGATCGCAATCAGCGCCTCGCAGAAGCGATCCAGCTCGGCCTTCGACTCGCTCTCGGTCGGCTCGATCATCATCGTCCCCGCGACGGGGAAAGAGATCGTCGGCGCATGAAAGCCGTAGTCGATCAGCCGCTTCGCAACGTCTTCCACCTCGACACCCGCGGTCCGTTTGAAATGTCGAACGTCGAGGATGCACTCGTGAGCCACCCTTGCGTTTCTGCCTTTGAAGAGCACCGGGTAATGCGGAGCCAGCCGGGCGGCGATGTAGTTTGCGTTGAGGATCGCCACCTGCGTAGCTCGCGTCAGGCCCTCGTCGCCCATCAGCCGGATGTACAGCCACGAGATCGTGAGGATGCTGGCGCTGCCCCACGGCGCCGCGGAGACGGGTCCAATGCCAGCCTGGCCTCCGGTTTCGATCACCGGATGCGTGGGGAGAAAGCGCGCGAGATGCGATGCCACCGCGATCGGGCCCATCCCCGGTCCGCCCCCTCCATGCGGGATGCAGAAAGTCTTGTGTAAGTTGAGGTGGCAGACGTCCGCGCCGATATCTCCTGGCCGGCAAAGTCCAACCAGCGCGTTCATGTTCGCGCCGTCCATGTACACTTGCCCGCCCTGCTCGTGGACGATGGAGCACACTTCGCGGATCTCTTCCTCGAAGACGCCGTGGGTAGACGGATAGGTGACCATCAACGCGGCCAGGCGACGCTGGTTTGCTGCCGCCTTGGCCTTCAGGTCGGCGAGATCGATGTTGCCGTTCTCATCCGTCTTGACCACCACGACTTTGCAGCCGGCCATCACTGCCGAGGCGGGGTTGGTGCCGTGGGCCGAAGAAGGAATCAGACAGACGTCGCGGTGCGCTTCGTCGCGACTGCGGTGGTACTCGCGGATCACCAGCAGTCCGGCGTACTCGCCCTGCGAGCCGGCATTGGGCTGCAGCGAAACGGCGGCCAGACCGGTGATCTCCGCCAGGGCCGCCTCCAGTTGCTGGAAGATGAGTTGGTAGCCGCCGGCCTGGCTGCGCGGGGCGAACGGGTGGATGCGCGCGAGCTGCGGCCAGGAAATGGGTAGCATCTCGCTGGTCGCGTTGAGTTTCATGGTGCACGAGCCGAGCGGAATCATCGAGTCCGCCAGCGACAAATCGCGCGACTGGAGCTGGTGGATGTAGCGGAGCATCTCGGTTTCAGAGTGATGGGTATTGAAGACCGGATGCGTGAGATATGGGGTGGTCCGGGCGAGGGGTCCCTGCCATCCCAGCGCGACCGCAGGCGCCAGCGCATCGATCGACGGGCGGGCCGTGTCCGGCGCAAACACGGCCAGGATGCGTTCCAGGTCCGAGGCGCTGGTGGTCTCGTCGAGCGAGATGCCGATCGAGCCGTGCTCGATCCGCCGGAAGTTGATCCGGTTGCGCGCCGCCCGGTCCGCGATCTCTTCCGCCTGCCGAGGCGGGAGATCGATCCGCAGCGTGTCGAAAAAATGCGGGTGCTTGGGTTTGAAGCCCAGCTGGGAGAGCCCTCTGGCCAAGATTGAGGTGAGGCGGTGGACGCGCTCCGCGATGGCCTTCAAACCCTTGGGTCCATGGTAGACGGCGTACATGCTGGCCATCACCGCCAGCAGCACCTGAGCAGTGCAGATATTGCTCGTGGCTTTCTCTCGCCGGATGTGTTGCTCGCGCGTCTGGAGCGCCATCCGCAGCGCCGGCCGGCGTTGCCCATCCTGCGACACGCCGATGATTCGGCCTGGCATGTGCCGTGCGAAGCTGGCTCGCGTCGCGAAATACGCGGCGTGCGGCCCGCCGTATCCCAGCGGCACACCGAAGCGCTGCGTGCTGCCCACCGCCACGTCTGCCCCCAGCTCGCCAGGCGGCGTGAGCAAGGTCAGCGCTAAGATGTCCGCCGCCATGGCGACCAGCGTGCCCTTGGCATGCGCTCGCCGGCAGAGCTCGCCGTAGTCGTACAACGCCCCGTCGCTGGCTGGATACTGAACCAGCGCTCCGAAAACCCCGCCTCCGAGCTCCGCCGTCTTGTGGTCATCCACCACCAGCTCGATTCCCAGCGGCTGCGCGCGCGTTCGAAGCACGCCGATGGTCTGCGGGTGGCACGCAGCGGAAACGAAAAACGTGTTGGCCGCGGGATCCGCTTTCACCGCGTGAAGCATGGACATCGCTTCCGCCGCGGCGGTTCCTTCGTCCAGAAGCGAAGCATTGGCGATCTCCATTCCAGTGAGGTCCATCACCATCGTCTGGAAGTTGAGCAGCGCTTCCAACCGGCCTTGAGAAATCTCCGCTTGATACGGCGTGTACTGGGTATACCAGCAGGGGTTCTCCAGCACGTTGCGCAGGATGACGGGGGGTGTGATGCAATCGTGGTAGCCCATCCCGATGAACGATTTGAACACCTGGTTCTTCGAGGCGATGGTCTCGAACTCCTCCAGCAGCTCGAACTCGCCCTTGGCCTCGCCCGTTCGCAGCGGCCGTTTCATTCGAATGCGCTGCGGAACGGTTGATTCGATCAGCTCCTCGAGCGAGCTGAGGCCCAGCGTCCGCAGCATCGCGCCGACTTCCTCAGCGTCGGGTCCGATGTGGCGATCGACAAATGAGCCGGTGTGTTTCAGGTCGACGGTCATTTGGTGAGCTGTCCTCTTCTGCTCGATGCGGGTTGCGCGCGATGTATAACCGGCCACCCCGGCATTTGAAAATGCGGCACCCGGCGGGTAGCGCTGCCGCCGCGGTCAGTTGGATTGCTTGATCAGCTCCTGGTATGCGGTCGCGTCGAGGAGTTGATCGAGCTGCCGCGGATCGGACGGCTCGACCTCGATCAGCCATCCCGCCTGGTACGGTTCCTGGTTCACCGTTTCCGGCGAATTGACCAACTGGTCGTTCACCTTCACGACCTTGCCACTGATCGGAGCGAACAGCTCCGAGACCGCCTTGGTGGATTCGATCGCTCCGAAGGGCGTACCTGCGGTCACCGTGCTGCCCACTTTCGGAAGCTCCACATAGACCACGTCGCCGAGCGACTCTTGAGCATGGAAGGTCACGCCGATCACCACCGACTTGCTTTCGGCCCGCGCCCACTCGTGCTCCTTGGTGTACTTGAGATCGTCGGGATACTCGGCCATCGCGTTCGCTCCTTGATTTGTTCTTCAGCGCCGTTTCCAGAACGGGGTTTTGACCACTGTGGCTAACACCGGCCGATTTCGAATTTCCACCTGAAACGCAGAACCCTCCGCCGCCAGCTGGGAGGGAACATATCCCATCCCGATCGCCTTCTTGACCGAGGGGCCCATCGTCCCCGACGTCACCTCCCCGACCTTCTGGCCCCGGGACAGGATGGGGTACCCGTGTCGGGGGATGCCGCTCTCGGCAACTTCAAAACCGACCAACTTGCGGCGCACGCCTTCGGCCTTTTGCCGCTGCAGCGCCTCCCGCCCGACGAACTCCCCCTTTTCCATCTTGACGATCCAGCTCAGCGCGGCCTCCAGCGGCGTGTGATCGTCGTCGATGTCATTGCCGTAGAGGGCGTACTTCATCTCGGTTCGCAAGGAGTCTCGAGCTCCCAGGCCGGCCGGGGTGACGCCCTCGCCCTCGCCCTCCTCGAGCAGCGCGAACCACAGCTTCTCCGCTTCGTCAGGAGAGCAGTAGAGCTCGAAACCGTCTTCGCCGGTGTAGCCCGTGCGGGAGATGATGCAGTGGATGCCGGCAACCTTTCTTTCCGTGAACCGATAGGTGCCGAGCGTGGAAAGCTCGGTGGCGGTCATCCGCTGGAGAATCTTGGCTGCGTTCGGCCCTTGCAATGCCAGCTGCGCGTAGTCGTCGCTCCGGTTGAGCGGCTTCACGCCTTGGGCGCGCTCGGTCATCCAGCGGTAATCCTTCTCGCGGTTGCTGGCATTGACGCAGATGAAGATGCGCTCCGGGGAGAAACGGTACGCCACCACATCGTCGACGAAGCCACCGCGATCGTTGAGCAGCCCCGCATATGCGGCTTGCCCGTCTGAGCATCGAGCGAGATCGTTCGAGATCAGCCGATTGGCCGAGTCCAGGGCGCCCGGTCCTACGAATTCGATCTCACCCATGTGCGAGACATCGAACAATCCTGCCCCGGTTCGGACCGCCTGGTGTTCGGCGACCACCGAGCTGTATTGCACGGGCATTTCCCAACCAGCAAAATCGACCATCCGGGCGCCCAACTTGCGATGGGCACCGTAAAGTGGCGTCCGCCGGGCCATCGTTGTCTCCAGGAGCGCGAAGCGGCGCGGCGGACTATAACCAGCTCGCCTCGGCGATCAAGGAGTTCGGGCAAGACCGGCTAGACTACTGACCGTCCATGAAGATCCGAAATCGCCTCAATCCCTCCAATCCGTGCTTCTCCTTCGAGTTCTTTCCGCCCAAGACCGATGAAGGCGCGGCCAATCTGATGAAGACGTTGGAAGAGCTCGCGCCACTGGAGCCCGGGTTCGTCTCGGTGACCTATGGCGCAGGCGGAAGCACGCGCGACCGCACGCTGAGCCTGGTCACGGAGATGAAGCGGACGACCGGGATCGAGGCGATGGCGCACCTCACCTGCGTGGGCCACACGCGAGAGGAGCTCGAGGAGATCATCGACCGTCTATTCGAAGCGAAGATCGAAAACATACTCGCCCTCCGGGGCGATCCGCCGATGGGCGAAAAGGCGTTCGTTCCGGTGCCTGGAGGCCTGAGCTACGCCGCTGAGCTGGTGGAGTTGATCCGCCAGCGCGACCACACCATTTGCTTGGGAGGCGCCTGCTATCCGGAAGGGCACATCGAGACTGCTTCCCGCGAACAAGATTTAAAGAATCTCAAGGCCAAGGTGGATGCCGGTCTGGACTTCATCATCACCCAACTGTTCTTCGACAACGCCTTCTATTTCGATTTCGTGGAGCGAGCGCGGCGCGTCGGGATCAACATCCCCATCGTGCCCGGCATCATGCCGATCACCAACTATGAGCAGCTCAACCGCTTCGTCCGCATGTGCGGCGCCACCGTGCCGATGCGGCTTTCGTTGCAACTGGAGAAGGTCAAGGACAATGCTGACGCGATCATCCAGCTGGGAGTCGCCCACGCCACGGTGCAGTGTATGGAGCTGCTCAGTCGGGGCGTGCCGGGAATCCACTTCTACACGCTGAATCGATCTCCGGCCACCCGGATGATCGTCAGCGCGCTCCGCTCTCGAGCGTAAGCCTCAGAGCGCCGGAGCTGGCAGAGCGCCGTCCACTTCGAACTCCTCTCGCTCGAACGAGAAGGAGAGCTTTCCCTGCTCGAACGGTTGCTTCTGCAGGAAGCGGATGGTGGTGGACTCGTCGGCGACGCAGATCCAGGTCTGGCGCGAGAACGGGCGCGGCCGGGCGAAGGCGCGAGGAGTCAACAGAGCGATGTTGGCGCCCTGCTGCGAATCCCGCGCTGAAGTGTAGCGGAGCACCTCAACGCCATCGCCGCGCATCGCTCTTCCTAGGTTCTGGCTCGCCTCATAGCTCGTCTTCGACGAGATCGCGGCGCGGTGCGCGTCGAAGGGAGGCGCGCTCACATCGATCGCCTTGTTGGAATGTACCTCGGCGCGAAATGCGGTCTGCTCGACCGCCAGCGGAACAAGTTTCGCCGCGGTGCCGCTGAGGAACAAGAAACGGTAGTAGGCCTTTTCGGCAAACACGGTCCGGCGCGACTCGGATCCGTACCAGATTCCGCGCTCGTCGCGCCTGCCGAACCGCGAGCCGTGGCGGAGCGGCGGGTATCGAAACGGCGTGAAGAGAAGGTAGTCGAGCTTGGCGTATTCGGGTTCCTTCGGAAGCGCGGGCTTGCGCCGATCGATCAGCTCTTCCAGCAGCGCTTGCTCCGCGTGGGTGCGCACCAGCTTCAACGTCGAGGCAACGTGCTGCGCCTCGACGACCCGCCACGGCTTGACCCGCAGCTGGCGGGAGTTAGAGAGTCCCCCGCATTGCGTCCAGATACTCGAGGACATGCACCAAACCTGGAACGTTCTCCACCAGTTGAGCCGGCTTGCCCCCGAGATGGGTGTTGTCCGCGTTGAACCAATCGCGGCTTTGGCGGTCGCTCCCACCCACCAGCGCATCGAGGCTTCGAAAGACGCGCAGGAAGAGCACCGCGAGCTCGCCTTCCTTGGAATCCGGAGCAATCTGCCGCGCTCCCTTGGCAAGTCGGGACAGCGAGGCGGCGCTCACTCCGAGGATATTGGCCAACGCCTTCTGTGGGACGGCGAGAATCTCAGCGGCGCGCAGCACCGCGCGGCTGAGCACCGCGTCTTCGGTTCGCGTTCGGGTGGAGGTCTGAGGCATCATTTTCAGTCCGTTCAGACGAAATAATAGGGAGGCAAACTTCCAATTGCAAGTTGCGCGTTCCAACGTGGCCAAAAGCGGCAAGCTGCTAAATTTGTTTCGCTTTAGCCGCGATCAGAGCGTTGTGAAGGAGCATCGCCACCGTCATCGGCCCTACCCCTCCCGGAACCGGGGTGATGAACGAGGCGCGCTGCGCCGCCGCCGCGAACTCGACGTCGCCCACGAGCTTTCCATCCGCGCGACGATTCATCCCCACGTCGACGACCACCGCCCCCTCTTTGATCCAGCTTCCCTGGATGAGCTCGGGAGAACCCGCCGCGGCGACGAGGAGGTCCGCCTCGCGCACCTCTCGAGGCAGATCGCTCTGGCGATGGCAAATCGTGACGGTGGCATTCGCCGCCAGGAGCATCATGGCGATTGGCTTGCCCACGATGTTGCTGCGGCCAACCACCACGGCGCGCCTTCGCGCCGGATCGAATCCGATCTCCTCGAGCAGGCGCATGATTCCCAGCGGCGTGCACGGTTTCGTGCCGGGTCGCCCGAGAAACAGCTTGCCTGCGTTGAGCGGATGGAATCCGTCCACGTCCTTGTCAGGGCGGACGGCGGAGATCACCGCCTCAGCGTCCAGGTATGGCGGCAAGGGGAGCTGCACCAGAATAGCGTGAACGTCGTTGCTTTCATTGAGCCGGCGAATGGTGTCCAGCAACTCGGCCTGGGTAACGCTCGCGTCGAAGTGGTGCTCCCAGTCCTTGAAGCCGACCTCTTGCGCAGCCTTTCGCTTGGTGCCGACGTATATCTTTGACGCCGGATCCTCTCCCACCCGAACCACCGCGAGACCGGGGACGATTCCCCTCTGCGCCCGTAGCTCTTTTGCTTCCTGCGCAAGCTGCGCGCGGATCCGAAGCGCAATTGCCTTGCCGTCGATCAGCTGTCCCATCCTGAAGTGCAATCTAACCTCAAACCCAAGTGCGCGGAGAGCTCGTTGCAGCCGGCCAGTGGACGCTGCGGCGGAACCGCAGCCGTATCGCCTCGACGGCGCGCGGGTCATATGGGTAATGTCCACCATGCCTCCCGAGCTCGTCGACTTGCACATTCACCTCGGCGGCGCGGTGGCGCCGCACATCCTCTGGTCGATTGCCCACCAACAGGGCTTCAAGCTTCCGGTCAAGAACTACTGGGATTTCGTCGAGCTGATCACCGCCCGCCCCGGCAAGGTTTCCAGCCTCGACGATTACCTGCGGATCATGCACACCTGGACGGAGAAGATTCAAAGCTCGCCGATGGCGATCGAGCGCTCGGTCTACGAAGTGATCGGCAAAGAGTACCGCGGCAGCTGCGTGACCCAGATGGAGCTGCGCTTCAACCCCATGAAGCGGAATTTGAACTCCGAGCTCGACCTGGATCACATCCTCCATGCGGCGCTCCGGGGAATGGATCGAGCGGTGCTGGAGTACGGAGTGAAGACGGGCTTGATTCTCTGCCTGGCCCGGGAGTTCGATCACGCGCTCAACAGCATCATCCTGGAGAAGGCGATCAAGTACAGAGGCCGCGGGGTGGTGGGGATCGACCTGGCCGGAACGGAAGCCAACCCGCTCGAGCTGCGCTCCGACCTGGCATCCCGATATGAGGACCTCTACCAGCGCGCCCGCGATGCGGGTTTGAAAACGACGGTCCACACCGGCGAGACGGCGGGAACCGGGGCAGAAGGGGTGATGGCGGTGGTGGAGAAGCTCAAGCCGCATCGCATCGGTCATGGAATCCGCGCCGCCTACGACGAATCGGCAATGAGGGTGCTGCGCGAACGGGACGTGGTACTCGAGCTGTGCCCCACTTCCAACCTGCAGACTCGCGCCGTGGAGAGCGTCCAGGAGCTCGCGCACATCGCTCAGACTTTGTGGGATCGCGGCGTGAAGATCACCCTCAACACCGACGGCCCCTACTTGCTCGAGACGGACATGCGTCGCGAAATCGAGCTGGTGGAGGACAACGGCGTCCTCTCTCCCGAGCAGGTGGAACAAGCGCTCGCCTGGGCGCGCCAGTACTCGTTCATCCCGCCCTGAGGACGTCGCGCCCGATGTACCGCTTCTTTCGCGCCTTGTTGTTCCTCCTGCCGACGGAGAGTGCGCATCGCCTTGGAATGCTCGCGCTGCGATGGATCGGCCGCTCTCCACCGCTCCGCCGGCGGATCCGCGCTCGAACCCCGGCCTCGAGCGATCTCAGCAGCACGGTCTTCGGGCTGCGCTTCCCCAACCCGATCGGACTTGCCGCTGGCTTGGACAAGGACGCCGTGGCCGTCGAGGGATTGTTCGCGCTGGGCTTCGGATCGATCGAGGTCGGCACTCTCACGCCTCTGCCGCAGGAAGGCAGTCCGCCGCCGCGGCTGTTCCGGCTGGCGACGCAGCAGGCGCTGATCAACCGGATGGGATTCAACAATGACGGCGCTCAGAAGGTTGCTCAGCGTCTGGCGAGAGTCGAGTGGCGTCCAGCGCCCGTGGGGGTGAACATCGGCAAGAATCGACAGACGCCTCTCGATCGCGCGATTGACGATTACGTTCGCTGCGCCGAGCTGCTCGCGCCCCACGCGGACTACGTGGTGGTCAATGCCAGCTCGCCCAATACTCCGGGCCTTCGCCAGCTGCAGGAGCCGGCGAGGCTGGCTGAGTTGCTTCGCGCCATTCAGCGAACCGTCGCGCGAAGCCGGACGCCAAAGCCGGTGCTGCTGAAGATCGCACCGGACCTCTCCGGCGAGGCGGTGGACGAGATCGTCGACCTCGGCGTCGAGGTGGGCATCGCGGGCCTGGTTGCCACCAACACGACCCTGCAGCGGCCGGTGGAGCACGCAGTTGCGAGCGAGGAAGGCGGGCTCTCGGGGGCGCCGCTGCGAGCGCTTTCAACCAGCGTCGTGAGAAGAGCGTTCGCGCGCGCTGGCAGGAAGCTTCCGATCGTCGGGGTCGGAGGCGTTTTCACGGCCGAGGATGCATACGAGAAGATTCGGGCCGGAGCCTCTTTGGTTCAGCTGTACACCGGATTGATCTTCGAGGGACCTTCGATCGTGTCGCGAATCGCCTCTGGTTTGCGCGCGCTGCTGGCCCGGGACGGGTTTGCTTCGCTCGCGGAAGCCGTCGGCGCGGACCATAGCGACGCGCTTCAATCGCCGGCGGTTGGGCGCAGCCGACGATGATCACTGCCATCCACGGCTGCGCTCCCTACTGCTGCGTTCAGCGACTGCTGACGCTTGCCCGAACAGTCGGGCGGCTTGCTCTCGCGAACGATATGCGGAGCCGTTAGCTGGTTTTGAATCTTGATCTGCCGCGGCCTCGCGGTGTCCACTTTGGGAAGTGTCAAAGTCAGCACCCCATCCCGGAGCTGCGCGGTGATCTTCGACTGATCGATTTGCTGGCCCAAGCGGAACTGCCGCATGAAGTGGCCGATGCTGTACTCCTCGTAGACTGGCTTCCACCGCTCGGGGAGCGGCTTCACCGTGGCGGTGATCGTCAGGAGGTTGTCCCGCAGGTCCGTCTGAATGTCCTGAGGATCGGTCCCCGGGAGATCGGCTACCAAAGTCCTCGCCCCGCAGCGTCAGCTGGTCACCCTTGACGGAGATCTCCAACGTCTTCTTGTCAACTCCGTGAATCTCCGCTCGGACGATGAACGATTCGCGGTCGTCGTAGATGTTGCATCGCGGCTTCATTTGCGATGCGCCCAAACTAAGAGCGTGTTCTGGGCTGTCAAGGCGACCCCGAGGTGGGCGTCGCCTCATCGTAACTATCGGTGCTCTGGTGGCGATCCAGGGATCGCGGGTCGGACAGCGAAGACGGGCGTCAGGGTGCGACGGCAATTGGAACGTGAGCCTCTCGCCAAACGTTCATACAGTTGGTCATGGTCCTGGACCAACCGAGCAACGGTCAGCTTGCTTTCGACGAATCGGCGGGCAGCGGTACCCATTTCCCGCGCGGCAGCTCGATTCGCGAGGATCCAGCTCATCGCCGATGAAAGATCGAACGGTTGCTCAGGAGGGACCAGCAGCCCGCGCTCTCCGTGGCTGATCAGCTCGGGGTTGCCGCCCGCTTTCGTGACCACCATCGGCAGGCGCGCCGCCATGCCCTCGATGATCGCGTTTGACAACCCTTCCGCAGTCGAACAGAGGACGCCCAACGTGGCAGCCGCGCAGAGTGCCGGCACGTCCGTGCGATGCCCGAGAAAATGCGCGGCACCCTCCAGCCTCAGCTCCCGCGCAAGCTGCTCCAACTCCGATCGCCGCGGCCCGTCCCCCACCAGGAATCCCTGGAGCGGCTCACCCTGGGCCCGCGCGTGCGCCAGCGCGACCAGGAAGTCCTCCTGCCGCTTCACCGGGTGATTCATGTTCGCCACCAGCAAGGCGACGGCGTCCTCTCCGGTGTGAGGCAATGGCGCCGAGATACCGGACTTGAGGCGCTGGTCGAAGCGCGCCAGGTCGATGCCGTTGTGGATGACCGAAATCCGACCGGGCTGCACGTTCTCCTGGTCGATGAGCATGCTGCGAATCGCTTGGGCATTGGCAATCACGTGGTCAGCCAATCTCGTCATCAATGTCAAAACGGCCCGCTGAGCCCTTCCCTGCCAGTGAGCGAGGTCCAGCCTGCCCACGACCACCTTGCAGCGCGCGAGCTTCGCCGCCGGAACGGCGATCAGGGTTGAAAAGAAGTCGTGGGCATGCACCAGCTCGACCTGTTCCCGACGCAGCCAGCTCGCACATCGGGCGACTTGGAGAGCGCTATTTGGATGGACCAGGGAGCCCCGGGGTGGGAAAGCACGGGGAACGTGTCCCAGCCCACGCACCGTCTCGAGCAGCGGACCTGCCTCGTTCAGCACGGCGAGGCCTATGCGGTAGCGCCGCGGCAATCCGCGCAACAGCTCCACCGCTTGCCCTTCCGTCCCACCCAGGTAGAACGAATTCGTGAACTGAACGACGCGGATCGGGTCACCCGTCCCGTCGACTGGGAGCGCGTCGATCATCGTCGTCAGTCACCGAATTGCCCATAGGCAGATCTCACCCCGAGCATCCACGTCCTCGTCGCTGCGCTAGCAGGCGATGTGCCAGCATGCAGGTTGCTTGCAACGCGTCCTTCCGGGCACTTGCGCTTTTGTTCGCCAGAGCCCAAGGGAACGCCTGCAATAGCTACAGCGCTGGCCCATCGATGGTCGGAAGGTTGGCCATTGCCTCGCGGGGAATCTCTTGTCCAGAAAGGCACGCTGGCCCGAGGTCCGAAAGTAGAACTGCCAGAGACTGATCGACCATTCGCCCAAGCTCTGCGCGCGACTTTGCCTCGACTTGCCTGGCCAATGTCGCGAAAGCTTGCTCCGCCGCGGAGGTGCGAAGCCTCGGCGGGGCGGGACTTCGTTCGATCAACCGTTCACACAGGAGCGGAAGAAGGCGCCGCGAGACCGGGCTGACCCGCGCCTCTCCGTGGAGGATCGCGTTGGCTACCACCGCATTGAACAAGCGATCCACCCCGAGCTCCGCCAGCGGCACTCCAAACCTTTCGAGCGCGTTTCGCGCCTGGTCCGGCGTCCCACCGAGCAGGGCGCCCAGGACGTCGGTTTGCGAAGCTGCGTGTGCGAGAGCCTGCCGGGTTAGTTCCAGCTCCCGAAGCGAGCGAAAGGTGACCGGCTCGGCGCCCTCGACGCGAAGTGCGCGCAGTGGCCGCCTGCGGCGAAGCGCGGCGACCACCTCCGCCTCCTCCGGAAGCAAGAGGTAATCATTGCCAATCCGGGCCAGCGGTTTTTTGGACAGGCGGTCGGCCTCGAATTTCAGCTTCAACGTGAGCGAGAAGCCGATCTGGAAAATACGGCGCGGATGCTGCTCACGAAGGACCGCGCCCGCTTTTGCCGCATCGCCGCCGGAGAGGTGCTCAATTCCCAAGCCCAGGTAGTCGCGCGTGGCCTGGGTAATCATTCGCACGGCTTCCGGGTCACCCGGCTCCGCGCCTTCCGCCACCAAAGCCGAGTTCGCGATGTATCGCAGTTGCTCTTCCACTCGCGCGCGCTCCTGCTGCGTCAGGTCCTTCGCGCCCGCCTCGAGAAAGTCCAGCCGATCCGCCAGAGCGAGCTCGGAGCCTCCGACCGCCGGCGGTGGGCCAGAGGTGCTGCCGGGATCGACGAAGGCGAACAGGGACGCCGCTTGCTCGAGCGGTGGGAACCCGAGATCGGCCAGTCTGGCCGCCCGGAAGCGGTGCGCCGCCTCTTCGAGCTCGCTCGGAATTTCCCAGCGCAGCGCTTCGATCAGGCGACTGGTCTGAAACGGATCTTCGGCGATCAAGTCCGAGACCAGAGCCCGCAGCGCCGAGAGCTCCGGCCCCTCGACGGTAAACTCGATCAGGTACTTTCCCTCCGGCGTTTCCAAGGTGGGACCCTTGGGGTGCGCGTCCGGGTTCTCCTCGCGATCATGGATGACGGTCGAGCTGCGCAGGAGCACCTCCAGAAGCTCGAGATCGAGGCCGTGAACCTTGGCCAGGAATTCCTCCTGGTCATCGCCCCGCGCCGCACGCAGCCAGGTGGTCAGCTCGTGGACTTCAATGCCGTCCCGCTTCCAGGCACCGAGATCGACGAAGCTGCGAAACTGGACTGGCGACGCAAGTCGCACCACATCTGCCGCATCCGCCAGGCCCACGTCGGCGATGTCGAGGTAGAGATCTTCGGCCGGGATGGACTGCACCACCTCGCGCGCGTCCGGCGAGTCCAGCAGAGCATCGAGCCGGGCACGCGGAGCCAGGGGCGACAGCCGTCGCCGCAGCTCCGCGGGATCAAGCGCCAGGCTCTTACCGTTTCCCTTGCTGACGTCGGACACGCTCCGTCAGTAACACGGTTGGACGCGCGTGTCCTTGCCGAGCGCTACCCCAGGATGCATCTCCAGCTGACCTGGAATGAATTGAGAACCGGGGTGCTGGCTCCATCGGTGGACGTGAGTTGGAACTCCACCCGCAGATAGCCTTTGCTGGGCACCGGTCCGGGGGGTTGGAGCAGATCCGCCGGCGATTGGGTGAAGGGGCCGTACGATTGCGCGGTTCCGAGGGCCGCAGGATCGTCCGCTGCCCTCACCAGCAGCTTGATCGCCGTATTCGGCGGCGTGTAGCCATCCCAGGTCACCGAAAGCCATCGGGTAGCTCCAGGACCACAACCCTCGAAGTCGCGGCGGTAGAAACCGAACGGGGCGGTGAAGTGTCGCAGCTGGTAGCCGGTGAAATCGGAGTATGTATACAGATTGCCCGGCTGCTGCGGTGTCTTGAACACGCCACCGTCGGCCCGGTAAATCTTCATCGCATTGCCGCTGTAATTGTTCACCCAGATGTTGTTATCCGAGTCGACACCAACGCCGATGCTGGTGTTCGACTGCGAGTCCGTCGCATCGATGAAGTCGGCGGTCCCAAATTTCTTCACGCCGCCGTCCTCGGCGCTGAAGCCGATCAACTGGGCGACTGCGGCGGCCGAGACGTTCTCGTACCACCCGCTCATCCAGACATATCCCTGGTCATCAACCGCAATCCCGCGTCCCTCTCCAAATCGAGAACCGGTCTGGCTGCGCGCCGCCGTGAAGTCGAACGCTGTCCAGGTTCCCGTGCCAGCATCCAAGCCAGGACCATGATCATAGCGGTACGCATACGGACCGACCCCGTAGCCGGGGAGCCAGACCCGGTCCCTGCCATCGATCGCTATCCCATAGGCTCCTGCCGTCGTGACTGGAGCCGTCGGTAGGATCTGGTCGGTGACCAGTGTGCCGGTTCGCGTGTCGATCAGCGCAAGCTGGGCAACCCCTGGTGGCAACGTCCAGAGCCGCTGTTGTCTATCTACCGCCGCTCCATATGGCCCATCCGTTCCTCCGAAGGACACCGTGACGGACGTTCCTCCATCTGGGTAGAGCGGCATGATCCGTCCATCGGCGGAGTTCAATTTAAAGAATTTTCTATCCGAGTACACACCAGCCCAGATGTCGCCTGCGGACCCCGTCTCGAATGCACCCTGCGAGATCGCAAGTGCTCGGACCTTCACCCCCCCTCCTGGGCCCGACCCAACCGGCGTGGAGAAGAGAACGCAGTCATCGTAAGTGGCCGGATTAATCGGATCACTGGGAGTAATGAATTCACCCGCGGCTGGACTGGTATCAATTTGGCCGTCGTTGTTGAGGTCGCGGCTAGTCCTCACCCCGCCATCCGGGAGGCTGTGGTTGCAGTCGCTGAGATCGTTGGCAATCTTGGTCACGGATCCCTGAAGGCCCGGCGCTCGGTTGGCGATCCACACGTTTCCGAATAGGTCGATCGCGGTGCGGCTCGGGCTGTTGCCACCCAAGTAGTCGTACCGAAGCGACAGCTGTGGATTGCCTTGACCGTCCTTTGGGATGACCGTGAAGTAGCGCCCAACCTCTTTTCCGCTCCTGGTGTCGAATTTCGAAACCCAACCTTCACCCGAGTTCGCGATCCAGGCGAAGTGCAAGTCAATTGACCGGGTATCGAGCACGAGGCCACCGTCTGGACCAACCGCCACACCGCCGGATCCGCCGCCGCCTCCGCCGTCGATCGTCCAACCACCGGGGTCAACGCCGCCGGTAATGATGCCGCCGTCCCCCGGGCCGCCGCCGTCGGGACCGCCATCCCCGGGGCCGCCGCCGTCGGGCGAACCTCCGTCTGGCTTGGGATTGCTGTTGCAACCACCGCAGTGCAGACCGGCACCGACCAGCCACCCGAGTGCTAGGACGAACAAAACCGGCTTGCGCATGAATTCTCCATTACAACCCCCCGAGCCGGGGTTGTAACACGAGGCTGCGGTTACGATTGAGGAGAATGCTCGCGGCCTGTGGCTCAAACGTCAACAGGTCTTGATCGACCCAGGCAGAGTCACGAACGGTAAACAAAAGAAAGACGAGGTCCTATTTGTGATTACACGAGACAGAGCGGTTCGCGAGGCGATTTAGCCAAGTCCGCCTGAGCACGTCCATGTCACGTTGAATGAATTCAGCACAGGCGTGCTTTGACGATCCTGTGAGGTGAGAACGAACAGCACGCGCATGTACAGATTTCGCGGTACGGGACCGGGCGCAACCTGGAGGTTGGCGGGCGACAGAGTGAACGGACCGTATTGCGGATTGCCGGTATCGTTCAGCGAGGCGAGCGTCGGCCCGACCTTGACGTAGAGCTGAACCGCGGTTCTCGGTGGCGTGTACGCGTCCCAAGTGACGCTCATCCATCTGGTGTTCGTTCCGCATCCCTGGAGGTCTCGCCAATAGGTTCCGCGGGGTGCGGTGAAGTGTCGCAGTTGATATCCGGTGAAATCGGAATACGTGTAAAGGCTGCCGCCCTGATTCGGCGTTTTGAAGACGTCACCGGTATTGCGATCGATTTTCATCGCATTGCCGCTGAAATCGTTCACCCACAAATTGTTATCCGAGTCAGGACCCACGCCGATGCTCTCGTAGGTTGGATTTGGTGACGAAGAGGGAGCGGTGGCATCGATGAAGTCGGCCGTTCCGCCGGTGCTCAAATTGAACTGCTTCACGCCACCGTCTTCGGCGTTGAATCCAATCAATTGCGCCACGGCAGTTCCACTAGCGCCACAGGCCGGATTGTTCGAGCTGCACCGGTGACCACTCATCCAGATGATGCCCTGGTCATCCGCGCCGATGCCGCGGCTATCACCGAAACCCGTCCCGATTTGGCTTCGTGCTCCCATGAAGTCGAATCGTGACCAGGTGCCAACTCCAGCGTCGAGTCCTGGACCGTGATCATACCGATACGCGCTGGGACCGGAGTTCCAGGATGCCAGCCAAACGCGATCCTTTCCATCGATTGCAATCCCGTAGTCGGAAGTGGTTCCGATTCCGGTTGCAACAATGTTGTTATTGATGATGGTCGACGTCTTGCTGTCGATCAGTGCCAGTTTGGCGGCGGTGATGTCGCCTGGCGCTGCGGCAATCCAAAGGCGCTGTTGACTGTCGACGACGGCGCCATACGGCCCCCAACCCAAATTGATTGACCCTACTATCTGTCCATTGCTCGAATCGAGCTTGAGCACCGTTCGCTCCGCCCAGTCGCCCACCCAAATCCATCCAGCCGAGCTTCCGCTCTCCAGGGGCGGGACCGAGACGGCCAAGGCGCGACCTTTCACCGAGGACGAGGTGTTGGTGCCCAGAACCGTTGAAAACAGCACGCACTCATCGTAGGTGGAAGGATCGGCCGGATTGCTCGGGACAATGAACTCACCGGCCGACGGGTTGGTATCAATCACTCCATCGCCATTGACATCGGTGCTGGTATCGATTCTTCCATTGCCATTTCGGTCCACGCAGGAAGAAATATCATTCGCGATTTTGGTAACCGATCCGTAGACACCACTGGTGGGAGCCCGATTGGCAATCCAGACGTCACCAAAAAGATCGATCGCCGTCCGACTGGGGCTGTTCCCTGCCGCTGGCCGAAGCGTAGCGACCTGGCCGCTGCTGGCGCCGCTCCCGTCGCGCGGGACGACGGTGTAATAGCGGGCCACTTCCTTTCCAGACTTCGTGTCAAACTTGGACACTGTTCCGTTGCCCGCATTGGCGATCCATGCGAAGTGCAGCCTGGTGTCATTGCTGTTGAGCACCACGCCGCCGTCGGGACCGAGCTGCACTCCGTCGCCGGAGCCGCCCGGGCCGCCGTCTACCGCGAAGTCCGATGGCCCGACGATGACGTTCGGACCGCCATCAGCTCCTGGCCCGCCATCTCCGCCCGGGCCGCCGTCGGGACCGCCATCGTTGCCGCCGACATTTGCCGAATTGTTGCAACCGCCGCAACGAACTCCTGCGACGGCAAGGCATACGAAACCAATCAAGAACAAACATCGCCGGAGAAGTCGCATGCGAGACCTGTCGCAGGATAGCAGGCGGCCTCGGTGCGACGTCACGCCCACGTCAGGGCGGAGCTCCCTACTTCAGAGTGAATCGAGCAGGGCCTCCCACACTTCGTCCACGCCGATGGCTTCTACCGCGGAGAACAACACCACGCGATTTTCAGGAATATTCAGCTGTTTGGCTATCGAAGACAACCGTGGCTTTCGTTTGGCTTTGCCAATCCGGTCGACCTTGGTCGCAACCACCAGCACCGATCGCCCTGCGTCAGTCAGGTAGTCCAGCGCCTGATGATCCGTCGAAGTCGGACCGACCTCCGCATCGATGATGCACACTACTGCTCTTAAGCTTTGGCGCTGAGCCACGTAGGTGGTGATCATTGGCTCCCATTTCTTTCGCTCGGACTTGGAGACGCGGGCAAACCCGAAGCCGGGCATGTCGGCCAAGCGGATGCTGCGGCGCGCCCTATCTCGCTCCAGGTCCACGTCGAAGAAATTGATGGTCCGAGTCCGGCCTGGCGTTTTCGACACCCGCACCAGCTTCCGGCGCCCCACCAGCGCGTTGATCATCGATGACTTGCCCACGTTCGATCGGCCCACGAACGCCACTTCGGGCAGTGTGGCGCTCGGATACTGCTCCGGCGAAACCGCGGTCGTCACGAAGCGAGCATCCAGGATCCTGATCACGCGCTACAGCTTCTTGGGCTCGGGACGTGTGGTTTCCACGCGTTTCGACCGGTCGCTCGTCCAGTGATCGATCAGCTTGAGCTTCTCCACGAAGTCGAATGGGCGAAGCGATGGGGAAGACGCATCGTGACAGGCTCGGCAGCTCTTTTCCGAAGGATCGACCAGACCCACCAGGCGGACCAGCTCTGCGTCCTTCATCACGTAGTCCGAAGAATAATACTGCCCACCGCCGTGGCAGGTTTCGCAGCTCACGTGCGAGACGTTCTGATCCGCGAAGTTGGGCGCGTGGCACGACAGGCACCGGACATCCTTCTGTTGCTGCGGCGAAAGAGAATCACGGGCGCGCGCGTGCTTCGACTGTTTCCAGGCGCTGTATGCCTCGAGGTGGCAGGACTTGCAGCTCTCCGGTCCCACGAAATCCGCACCGCCAGCGACACCAGCAGCAAGGAGCGCAACGACAATCCACGGCCCCGGAGAGCGCATCAGGCCTGTGGTAACAGAACCTCGCCCGAACCGGAAGGTTTTTGCCGGCAAGAGAGTCCACTTCGGTCACCCCGAGCGTAAGGCGAGCACCGGCGAGCCTGGAGTCCACTTCGGTCACCCCGAGCGTAAGGCGAGCACCGGCGAGCCTGGAGTCGAGGGGCGAGCATATGGCGAGCACCAGCGAGCCTCGAGTCGAGGACCCTACTTCGTGCCACCCCCGCGACTTGGCGCTTGAGACTTCGCCTCGAAATCCAGTAGTAGGCAACCCATGCGCATCCTGGGCCCTTGGGCCGCGATCCTGGTGTGCTCGACCGCGCTCGCCAAGCCGTGGAACGGAATCGAGCCGGGCGTCTCCCGCCGCGACGAGGTGGTGAAGAAGTTCGGAGAGCCGGCCAAGACGGTCACCGTGGAAGGCAAGGAGATTCTGGCCTACGTGGGCCCGCGCGCAATCAAGGGAACCAACGAGGCGCAGTTCAAGGTTGACGTGGCCACCAAGGTGGTTGAGCGCATCGACGTTTTCCCCGGACCGACCGTGGACAAGGACGCGGTGGAAAGCACCTACGGCCCTCCCTGCCCGCCCGGCTCGCAGCCCGCGGCGCCCTGCTACGTGAAGAAGCTCACCGACGAGTTTCAGACCTATCTGCATTATCCCAGGCTGGGTCTGGCCATCTTTCTCAACGAGGACGGCAAGACCGTCCACTCGCTTGTCTTCCAGAACCCGAAGAATTCCAAGTGAGCGCGCACCCTCCAGCGGTTGCCCGGTGGTGAGCTGATGCGGATCATCGGTCTCACGGGTGGCATCGCCTCGGGCAAGAGCACCGTGAGCGCGATGCTGCGGCAAATGGGCGCTCAGGTGATCGATGCGGACGAGATCGCGCGTCAAGTCGTGGAGCCGGGGTCGCCGGCGCTGGCCGAGATAGCACGGCGCTTTCCGGGCGTGATGGGCGCCGACGGCAGACTGGATCGAGCGCAGCTGGCCGATCGGATCTTCGCCGACCCAGCCGAACGCGCGGCGCTCAATACCATCGTCCATCCGCGGGTTCATCAGGTGTTCGTGGACCAAACGCGCGCGCTCGCGGAAGCGGGAGGCGACACGGTCATCTACGATGCCGCTCTGCTGATCGAAAACGGGCTGCATCGGCAGATGGATGGCGTGATCCTGGTTACCACCACGCCGGAGCTTCAGCTCTCCCGCTTGATGGCCCGCAACAAACTTCCGCGCGACCAGGCGCAAGCGCGGCTCGCTTCGCAGATGCCGCTCTCTCAGAAAGCGCCCTTCGCCCGCTGGATCGTGGACAACTCCGGGGACCTGGCAAACACACAGCTCCAGGTGGTCAAGATCTGGGGCTCCATCCGTGCAGCCACCGGTCGGAACGCCGCCCCATGAGCTCCGCGCGAAAGAGGGCGTCTCACTCGCCCGCGAAGCACTACCTGGTGACCGGCTTTCCTGACTTTCTGGCGAAGCGGCTGATCCAGCAGATCGATCGATCCGATCCGAGGGGACGGCTGTCGCTGCTGGTGCCGCCGAAGTTTCAAAAAGAGGCGGAAGACTTCACCTCCGAGCTTTCCCATGCCGAGGTGTCGTTGCTGATGGGTGACGTGGTGGACATGCACTTCGGTCTCTCGGGAGAGGAGTATCAACGACTCTCCAGCCACGCGACCGATCTGTTTCACCTCGCCTCGGTCTCGTATCTGGGCGCGTCAAAGGATTTGATCTGGCGGGTGAACGTCGAGGGCACGCGCAATGCTCTCGAGCTGGCGCGCGATTGCGCTCAGCTGCAGCGGTTCAACTATTTCTCCACCTGCTACGTCTCCGGCGATCGGGTGGGGGTGATCGCCGAGGACGAGCTCGACCGCGGCCAGGGATTTCGAAACGCGTTCGAAGAGACCAAGTTCCATGCGGAGAAGCTGCTGCAACGGATGAGCGGCGAGCTGCCGATCACCATCTATCGGCCGTCGAGCGTCGTCGGCGACTCGCGCACCGGAGAGATCGATCGCTTCGAAGGGCCCTACTACCTGGGCATTCTCTTGGTGATGTCTCCCCTGGTCGTGGCGCTCCCGCTGCCCGGCGACGGCGTCGCGCCGCTGAACGTGGTGCCGGCCGATTACGTCACCGAAGCGACCTGGGCGCTCTCGCGCGACCCCCGCGCGGTGGGCCGGACTTTCCATCTGGTGGATCCCAATCCGATGAGCGCCCGCCGCGCCTACGAGATGATCGCGGAGAGGGCGAACAAGCGGCTTCCCCGCTTCAATCTTTCCGCGCGGGCCGCGGATGTGATGCTCCGCCTCCCCATCCTGGAGAAGCTGGCCAGGCCCCAGCGGGCGGCGATCAGCTACGTCAATCACCTGGCGATCTACAACTGCCACAACACGCTCGAGCTGCTCAACGGAGCGGGAATCCAGTGCCCTCCGCTCGCCACGTACCTCGACAAGTTGATGGCCTATGTGCAGGAGTACTACCGCAAGCGCCGGACCGTCCCAGGCGATGTCGAAGATCCTCTGGACGACGCGCTGCCCCCGATCAGCAGCCAAGAGCTCGATAGGCCTTCAAATCCCGGATAGACCTCGATACGTTCACACCCGCTCGCGGGGGAGAGCGCTCACCCAAGCTCTTAAAAGGGGGCCATCGTGCCCAGACAATTCAAAGAGGGCGACACTTTCACCCACGTCCGCGAATGCGACGCGTACCGACCGATCTACTACGCAGCAGCCTCCGGCGACTTCAATCCCATTCACATCGACAAAGCGGTGGGAGAAATGGCCGGATTGGGCGGCGCGATCCTGCACGGCATGTGCACCATGGCGTGGGCGGTAGAAGCGGCAATCCTCTATCTGGGCGACCCGGGAAAAGTGAAGAGGGTTCGGGTTCGCTTCTCGCGTCCCGTCTCGATCGGAGACGTGATCACGTTCGAGGGCCGGGTGACCGGAATCGAGGGGTCGCGACTGGTTGCCGAAATCTCAGCCAAGAACCAGCGCGGAGAAGAAGTGCTCAAAGGCGCGACGGTCGAAGGCTCGATCGCCTAGGCCAGCTCGAGGAACCCATGCCCATCGATCGCAAATTCATCGGCCGGCAGTATGGACCCTACACTTATCAAATCGGGCTGGAGAAGATTCGCGAGTTCGCCTACGCGGTGGCGGGGGGCATTCCCAACGCCGGATTCGGCGAGCCGCCCGAGGGGCTCAATCCGCTGCTCTACGACGAGAAGGCTGCTCGGAGCGCCCCGTACGGGAGCGTGATTGCTTTTCCCACCTTCGCGGTGACGTTCGCCATCGCTCCGTTCGCTGCAGCTGTTGCCGATCCGGAGCTCGGAATCAATTTGTTGATGCTGGTTCACGGCGAGCAGGAGTTCGAATTGTTCGAGGTGCTCAGACCGGGGGACGTGCTGACGACCACCGGCCGGATCACCCACATCCACGAGAAAGCTCAAAAGGACTTCCTGGTGGTGGTCAGCGAGTCCAAGAACCAGCGGGGTGCGCTCGCCGTCCGGGGCACCTGGACCGCCGTGGTCCGTCGGTAGAGCTGCCTTGCGCGATCAACCTCAGCTTACCGAAATCACGCCTTGCTCTTTCAGCTGCGCCAGGATCCGCGCGGTGTCCAGTCTGGACATTCCTGAGACGGCAAAGAGATCCTCGAAGCTGATGGTTCCGTCGATCTGCGCCAGCACGAACCCGGCGCGGTGGTCCAGGTTCAGCCAGATCACCTCGTCCTGCTTGAGCAGCACGTGCGGCACGGCATCCAGGGGGCCCAGCTTGGACTCGAACATCTTCAGCAAGGTCCGCTCGCTTCGCTCCCGGAGCTGACGTACGTCCGGATGATCCGGAGCGATCTTCTGGGCCTTGAGGATCAAATCCATCGCTCCGCTGTGATCGTCCAGTCCCATCAGATCGATCGCGCCCTGCACCATCGTCTGCACCCGCGCCTCCTGCGATGCGGCGGCCGCAGGGCTGGGCGCAGCGGTCGGAGGGGCGGGAACCGCATCCGCGCTCAGCAGATCCATGGGACCGGCGGCTTCAACATCCAGTTGCGTGGTCTCCGGCACCAGCACAGTTTGCTCCTGGACCCCCGCGTCCCATGCGCTGCCCAGGCTGGGCGGCGCGGGAGGCGGAGGTGGTTCCGCTGGGTCAATGGGGGCGCGGAGCACGGCCTGCGATTCGGGCAGGATGGCAGCCAGACCCCAATCCACTTCCAGCCCGATGGAGCGACTGGGAGTTTGCGCCGGAAGGAACGGATTCTGCGCTGCCGGCGCGGCATCTGCATCGCTCGGCGCCGCAATGGCGGGCATCGATTGTCCATGGGGCGAGCTGGGACTCTCGAGGAGTTGCTTGGCGCGCTCGTTGGTTGGGTCGAGCTTCAACGCGTGCTCGAAAAGCCGGCGAGCTCCTTCCTGATCGCCGCTCATTCGAAGCCAGACCCCGGCCTCGACCAATTTCTTCGCCCGCTCGACACTCATGGGTCTTGCGAGCCGACCCTTTGGATCACGCCGCGAAACGCGTTCAGCGTTCGCGTGAGCTGATCAGTGGAGTGAACGATGGCCGCCAGGCTCCTTCCCTTGAGCGCCTCGATCCCGCCGTGCAAGCTCTCCTCGCCGCTCTTCAGGGCGTCGACGCCGAACTCGGACCCGCCGGTGATCTGCTTTACCTTGGGCAGCAGGTCCTGGACCTCGCGGATGGTGGCCTCGAGTTGCTCCTTTCTGCTGTTGAGCTCCTCCAGCTGGCGATCTTCCATCAGGTAGTCGCTCTGGCTCTCCAGGATCTTCCCGAGCTCGTCCGGCGTTAGGCCGCCGGTGGCGGTGACGGTGATCGACTGCTGCTGGCCGGTCTCCTTGTCGCAGGCGGATGCGGACACGATGCCCTCGGAATTGATCTCGAAGGTGACCTCGATCTCCACTTCCCCGCGCGACGCCTCCCGGAGCCCGTTGAGCATGAATTCGCCCAGCAGCTCGTTCTCTCGGGCGATCTCGCTCTCGCCCTGCAGCACCATGATCTTCACCGTGGTCTGGCAATCCTTGGAGGTGGTGAACAGCTCGGTGGTGGAGGTGGGCACGGTGGTGTTTTTCGGAATCAACCGGCGCGCGTAGCCGCCCGCGATGGCCATACCCAGGCTTTGCGGCGTGACGTCGAGCAGAAGCACCTGCGATTCTTCGTGCGTCAGCGCGTGAGCCTGCACCGCCGCACCCAGCGCCACCACTTCCTCGGGGTGAACGCCCTTGCATGGCTCCCGGCGGAAATACTTCTTCACCTTCTCCACTACCCGAGGCATCCGGGTCATCCCGCCGACCAGAATCACCTCCCTGAGCTGGTCCGGGCGAACCTTGGCTTCGCCCAGTACCTGGTCCGCGATGGTGATGGTCTTCTCACAGAGATCCTCGGTCAGCTCCTCCAGCTTTTCCCGAGTGAATGCCCGCTGCAGATGTAGGGCCGAGCCTCCTCCCGGCGGCGTGCAGATGAACGGAAGATTGATCTGCACCTCCTTGGTGCTGGACAGCTCGATCTTCGCTTTCTCCGCCGCGTCCTTGAGCCTCTGCAGCGCCATCCGATCCTTGCGCAGATCGATCCCGTGGTCCTTGGCGAATCCAAAGACGAGCGCCTCGATCACCCGGTTGTCGAAGTCCTCACCGCCCAACAGCGTGTCGCCGCCGGTGGCCGCGACGTCGAACACGCCCTTGCTGATCTCCAGCACCGAGATGTCGAAGGTGCCACCTCCCAGATCGAAGACCGCGATCTTGCCGCTGACGTTTTTTCCGAAGCCGTAAGCGAGCGCCGCCGCGGTCGGCTCGTTGATGATCCGCAGCACGTCCAACCCGGCGATCTTTCCCGCGTCCTTGGTCGCCTGGCGCTGGCCGTCGTTGAAGTAGGCCGGCACGGTGATGACCGCCTTGGTCAACGGCCGGCCGAAGTATGCCTCCGCATCCAGCTTCAGCTCGCGCAACACCGCTGCGGAGATCTCGGGGACCGTTACCTCTCGGCCCGCCAGCACGATCCGGAGGTCGTCGTGATCGCCCGGCACCACCCGGTAGCTCAGCGTCTTCAAGTATTGCTGCACGCGCTCGGTGGAGTACTTGCGGCCGATCAGCCGCTTGGAAGCGTAGACCGTATCCTCGGGGTTGGTCACCGCCTGTCGTTTGGCGATCTGGCCGACCAGCCGCTTGCCCGACTTGGCCACCGCCACGATCGAGGGCGTGAGATTTTGGCCGGTCCGGTTGGCGATCACCATCGCCTGCCCGTCGCGGACAGTGGCCACCACGCTGTTGGTGGTGCCGAGATCAATTCCAACCACGGGCTCGCGTTCGGGCATCGAGGCAACGGCGCGCTAGAAGAGCCAGCGCGACTTCTTCGGCTTGAGGCGCTTTTTCGCCTCGGGGTGGTTGGGGTTCATCTTCGTCGCTTCCTCGAACTGACGGTGCGCCAGCCGCGTCATCCCGGCCGCCTCGAGAACGGTGGCGAGCATGAAGCGGTGGTCCGCCTTGTTGGGCTCCAGGTCCACGGCGCGCTGGGCCAGCGCGCGCGCCTCCTTGGGATCCTGACCGGTCTTGAGCAAAAGCGACGCGGCCTTCGAGGCGGCGAGCGCGTTCTTCTTATCCATGTTGGCGGCGCCGACGAAGCTCTTCGCCGCCGCGATCAGATCGCCTATCTTCTCCGCTTCCATCCCGCGCTTCAGCTCCTCGCTGGCGCGCTGCAGCTCGTGGGTGTGGCGGACCTCTGTCAGCAGCGCGTGGATCTCGTGGTTCTTGGGATCGAGCTGCGAGGCCATGTGCAGGTCGGTGTACGCCCTGCCGAAGTCGCCCGCCTTCGCGCTTTCCTTGCCGCGGGCGATCAACTCGTTCAGGCGGTTTCCCCGGGCGAGGTAAGGATGTTTGGCGAAGCGGGTGCGCCTCTCCTGGCTGCGACGCGCCTCGTCGGCGCTGGCGCGCGCCGGCTGGGCTGGAGCGCTCCTCAGTTCCGGATGGGCCTGCTCATACTCTTTCCGCCGCTGCGGATCCGTCAATACCGCGTTCGCCTCGCTGATCCGCTTGAAGATGCGCTCGATCCGCGCGCGAAAGCTCCCCAGGTTTTTCTGGAAGTAGCGATCCGGGTGATAGCGGCGCGAGGCCTCGTGGTAGGCCTTCTTCACCTGCGCGTTCGAAGCGCCTGGCGAAAGCCCGAGCACCTCGAAGTGATTCAAGCCACCCAGGATGCGATCGAGGCTCAAGATTTCCGCCTGGCGATCGGCGTCGAGGTCAATGTCTTCCGCGCTCGCCGGTGGGGCCGAGTCCGGCCGGACAGGATGGGTCATTCCCGCCGCCCGCACCTGTGGTCCGTGCGCGAGCAGCCCCGCGGCATGGCTCGCGACCAGCTTGAGATTCGCCCGCCGTCGCGACCGACCGCGACGGAGTGGGTCCGGGCCCAGAACGTCTCAATCGGCTCGGTCTCGGTCAACGCGTTGATCCTCAATCGATCGAAGATGATTGTAGGGAGCCGTGCGGATCAGCGTCAAACGACGTGCGGCGGCTGCTCGACTACGTGCTTCGCACTACGTTCGGAGAAAGCGGGTGATGTGGCGCGCCGCCGCCGCTTGACCCACGTTTGATTCCAGAGTTTCCGGGCGCCATCGCGCCGGGGCTCAAGCGGAAAGGGCTTGCTCGAAGATGCGCATCCCCTCGTCCAGCTCTTCCGTGGTCACGGTGAACGGGGGAGCGAATCGCACCGTCTTTTCGCCGGCGAGGTTGACCAGCATGCCTCCCTCGCGGCAGCGGTTAACCACGGCCGCCGCGTCCACCACCTCCACACCCATCAACAGCCCTCGCCCGCGCACCGCGCTCGCTCTCTCCGGATAGCGGGCCTGGAGCTTCCTGGCCGCCTGGAATAGGTGTTCCCCCTTCGCCCGTACCATCGCCAGCGTTTCCGGTTGCCGGATGATCGAGAAGGCCACGTTGGCCGCGGTCGCTGCGAGCAGGTTGCCTCCGAAGGTCGATCCGTGGCTTCCCGACTTGAGGCTTTTTCCCAGCTCCTCTCTGCAGAGCATGGCGCCGATCGGCAGTCCGTTCCCGAGCGCTTTGGCGAGCGAAATGGCATCGGGCAGGATGCCCGCGTGCTGGTAGGCGAAGATCTCCCCCGTTCGGCCCATCCCGGTCTGAACTTCGTCGATCAGCAGCAGCAACCCCAGCTCGTCGCAAAGGGACCGCAGGCCCTTCAGGAAACCCGCGGGGGCGACCTTGACGCCGCCTTCTCCCTGGATTGGTTCGACGATCACCGCGGCTGTCTTGGCGGTTACCGCACCGCGCACCGCCTCGAGATCTCCGTACGGCACGTGCAGGAAGCCGCTGGGCAGCGGCTCGAAGCCCTGATGATACTTTGGCTGGCCGGTGGCGGCGACCGTCGCCAGCGTGCGCCCGTGGAAGGAATTTTCGAAGCAGATGATCTCGAACCGCCCCGGGTGGCCACGGTCCTTCGAGACTTTGCGAGCCAGCTTGAACAATGCTTCGTTCGCCTCGGCGCCCGAGTTGCAGAAAAAAGCGCGCTCCAGCCCGGAAGCCGACGTCAACTTCTCCGCCAGCTCGATCTGCGGGAGCGAGTAGAAGACGTTCGAGATGTGCCACAGCTTGTCGGCCTGGGCCTTCACCGCGGCCACCACCTCCGGATGGCAATGCCCGAGCGCACAGGTGGCAATCCCGCCGAGAAGGTCGAGATAGCTCTTGCCGTCGACGTCCCAGACGCGCGCGCCCAGCCCGCGTTCCACCACTACCGGTTGCTGGCGATAGTTCTGCAGCAGGTGCGCGCTGGCTCGCTCCATGACGGATTTCGTCCTGTTCTGTGTGCTCACGGGATCAATTCTTACAGGATATAGCGCGACAAGTCTTCGTCCTTGATGATCTCGGACAATCGCTCGCGGACGTAGTTTGCATCGATGCGCGCCGTCTTCTCCGCCCTCTCCGAGGCATTGAACGAAACTTCGTCCAGCAATCGCTCCAGTACGGTGTGCAGCCTGCGGGCGCCGATGTTTTGCGTGCGCTCGTTCACCGTCTGGGCGATGCCCGCGATCTCGGTCAAGGCGTCGTCGGAGAAATGCAGGGTGATCCCCTCGGTCGCCAGCAGCGCAGTGTATTGTCGGATCAGCGAGTTCTTCGGCTCGCGCAGGATCCGGACCAGGTCCTCTCCGCTGAGCGGCTCGAGCTCCACCCTGATCGGGAACCGTCCCTGCAGCTCGGGAATGAGATCGGACGGCTTGGAGATGTGGAACGCGCCCGCGGCGATGAAGAGCATGTGGTCGGTCTTCACCGAGCCGTACTTGGTGGTGACCGTGGAGCCCTCCACGATCGGCAGGATGTCGCGCTGAACTCCCTCGCGCGAGACATCGGGTCCGGCGTGAGGGCCCTCGCGACTGGCGATCTTGTCGATCTCGTCGATGAAGACGATTCCCGCGGTTTCGGCGCGCGACAGCGCATCGCGGCTCACCCGATCCATGTCCACCAGCTTGGCCGCCTCTTCGTGAGCGAGGATTTTCAACGCCTCGGGCACCTTGGCCTTGCGCTTTCGCGTCTTGTTGAAGCCGGGCATGTTCTTGAACAGGTCCTGGAGATTGACGCCGATCTCCTCCATCCCCTGCCCCGAGAAATTGCGCATGAAGGTGACGCCGGTCTCAGCGACCTCCACCTCCACGTATTGATCATCGAGCGTTCCCGCGCGCAGTTGCGAACGCAGCTTTTCGCGCTCGCTTTCCGACAGGCGCGGCGGGGGTGGCGGCGAAAAACCGAACGGCGATCCGCGCGGGATGGGCGGCGGCGTGCCGGAGAGAATCTCCATCAGCCGGTCTTCCGCCATTTCCGCGGCCCGGGCGTGAACCTTCTCGGTCTCCTCCTCGCGCACCAGCGAGATGGACGCCTCCACCAGGTCGCGGATCATCGACTCCACATCCCGGCCGACGTAGCCCACCTCGGTAAACTTGGACGCCTCCACTTTGATGAAAGGAGCTTGCGACAGCTTCGCCAGGCGCCGCGCGATCTCGGTCTTCCCCACGCCGGTCGGCCCAATCATGATGATGTTCTTCGGGTAGATCTCCTCGCGAAGCTCTTCGCTGACAAGCTGCCGCCGCCAACGATTCCGCAGCGCGATGGCGACCGCGCGCTTGGCCGCCGTCTGTCCGACGATGTAGCGGTCGAGCTCTCCTACGATCTCGCGCGGTGTAAAGGTGGCCTTTTTTCGGCCTTCATCGGGTGGCACGGCTACAGCTCCTCGAAGGAGATCTGCGCATTGGTGTAGATGCAGATCTCTGCCGCAATGCCCAAGGCGGCGGTTGCAATGTCTCTGGCCGGCATCGAAGTGTGCTCGAGCAGCGCGCGGGCGGCGGCCAGCGCATAGGGCCCCCCAGAGCCCACTGCCGCGATGCCCAGATCCGGCTCCACCACGTCTCCCGCCCCGGAGATCACGAACGTCTTCTCCTTGTCCGCAACGACCAGCAAAGCCTCCAGGCGGCGCAAATAGCGATCGGTCCGCCAGTCCTTCCCCAGCTCCACGCAGGCTCGCGCGAGGTTTTTTCGATATTCCTTCAGCTTGGCTTCGAAGCGCTCGAAGAGGGTGAAGGCGTCGGCTGTCCCGCCCGCGAAGCCGGCGATCACCGAGCCATCTCCCAGCCGGCGCACTTTCTTCGCGGTCGCCTTGAGCACCGTCTTGTCCAGCGTAACCTGGCCATCGCCGGCGATCACCACGCGCCCATCGCGCCGAACTGAGAGGACGGTCGTTCCATGGAACATGGCTCGCATTTAACAGCCGCATCCGCCGTTTCCAATGATTCATCGTCGGCGGCGCTGATGAGGTTCCCCGCGGCGGCGCTTCGACTCCGCGCTTCGCGCTACGCTCAGCGTGAACGGAGCGCCCGCGCTTCGCGCTACGCTCAGCGTGAACGGAGCGCCCGCGCTTCGCGCTACACTCAGCGTGAACGGAGCGCCCGCGCTTGGCGCTGCGCTCAGCGTGAACGGGGGCTAGCCTGCTCGAGGATGCGCCTTGTCGTAGACCTCCTGCAGGCGCTCCCAGCTCACGTGCGTGTACCGCTGAGTGGTGGACAGGCTTGCATGCCCGAGCAGCTCCTGGATGGTGCGCACGTCCGCTCCTCCGGCCAGCAGATGGGTCGCGAAGGAGTGGCGCAGAGCGTGTGGGCTCACTTTGCGAGCCAGAGCGCATCGCCGGACGTACCGATCGAGATGGCGCGCGACGCTTCGAGCGCGCAGGCGGCCGCCGCGGTAGTTGAGAAAGAGCGCCGAGGGATCCACAGCACGCCCCTTGGCGAGCAGCTCGCTGCGCCGGGATAGATACGTCTCCAGCGCGCGTGCCGCCTTCGCGTTCACCGGGCACAGTCGCTCCCGGGAGCTCTTGCCCAGTACGCGCAGCACGCGCCCCTCGCGATCCCAATCCGGGACAGAAAGCGAGCACAGCTCGCTGACGCGCAGGCCGCCTCCGTACAACACTTCGAGGATGGCGCGGTCCCGCAACTCGAGCGGCGTCGTCCTTCCCGGCGACTCCATCAAGGCGAACGCTTCGTCTACCGGCAACACCTTGGGCAACGGCTTGGGCAGCTTCGGCGTCCTCACCGCCTTGGCCGGGCTGGTCGCAAGCAGCTTGCGGCGCACCAGGTATCGGTAGAGCGCCTTGATGCTGGCCAGCTTGCGAGCGCGCGACGACGGCTGTTGGTTCGCGGCGAGGGCGGCCAGATGGGCGCGAATGGCCTGATGCGTCGCCGATCGCACGGTGAGCCCCGCGGCCGCCAGATGCCCTTCCAGCTCGGCGAGGTCGCCCAGATAGGCGCGCTGGGTGTGCGGGGAGGCGCCTGTTTGGCGCAGGTGCGCCGCGAAGGAAAGTACCTCGGGCGAAAGCGGTTCAGCTCGCGGCGGCATGGGAGCGCATCCTAGGACGTCGCCTCTCCTGAGCAAGAACGCGCCCTATGGAAGCTGCTCCGCCAGGTACACGCCCGCGCGACTGGGCTCCGCGATGACATACGCCGCCTTTGAGCCATCCGGGGCGGCGAACATCGCGGGCAGTCGGATGTGCTGATCGAGCGTCCGATGCTCGCCTGATTTCAAGTTGTACGCAGCGACGTCGTACGTGTCGGACTGCGTCTGTGCATAGGTCACCAGCATTCGATCACCGACATCCGGCACCTTGAAGCTGTAGATTCCCTCCACGATCTTTCGCGGGCGCTCCTTGGGTTTTTCGAGATCGAGCGCGTAGAGATCGCAAGCGCGTCCCTCTCGGATGCAGTTGGTCCGGAACAGGAAGTAGGCGTTGTTGGGACCGAACCCGTAGGCGAATACCCCGGCGTTGACCTTGAAGGAGCTTTCATCGCCCATCCGATACAGCATCAGATCGACCGAGTAGACCGGCTTGACGAAGCGCGAGAGGAAGGCGAGATAGCGGCCGTTGGAGCCCCAGCCGAAATTCGGGACGCGCCCGCCCACGCGCCGCGGCTCGCCTTCGGGCAGCTCGGTGACTCCCATCAATCCGCTTCGCGACGGCTCGTCCCATAGCTCCAGATAAGCGATGGCCGTCGAGTCGGGAGCGAAGGACAGACGATCTCCAACCTTCTCTCCGATCTTGCGACCTGCTTCGCCCTTGGAGGTGCCGAGATACAGATCGCCGCGCTTCTGCTCCACGTTCCATCCTTCGGTTCGCGCCAACCACTTGCCGTCTGGTGAGAACAGAAACAGACCAGTGCCTCCCGAGACTTTGGACACGCGCGGGGCGCCGACGATCGGAGCGGCGATGAACAGATCGTACCCGCCCGCCGTCGTCGCGCTTTGCCGCGCGAATGCGACCTTGGCCGAATCAGGCGATACCTGGTAATCGCCGACCTGCTCACCCAACTTTTGGACGTTCCACTGTCCAAGCGGTGTGGAAAGCAGGGCTCCACCTGCGGAGATCTTTCGCTTCAGCAGCAGCGCCTGGCTGTTCGGCGTGAACTCAGCGGTGGAGACCTCACCCGCCAGCTCTTTGAAAGGACCGTCGGGAAGCGGGCCGACCTTGAGCAAGCCACCATCGACGAATGCGAGCCACCTCGAGTCGGGGCTGACCAGCATGTAGGTGACTTGCGATCCGACTTTGTGCGGCTTGTCCGTCGCGGCGCGCAGGTCCAGCAGGTTCAGCTCACCGGATCGGTTGGCGGCGTTGTAGCCGGAGAGAAACACTGCCCATCGCGAATCGGGACTGAACAAGTAGCCGCCAGGGAGATTGGTGACGCCGCTTCCGAGCTTTCGCGGCAGCCCGCCATCCACAGAGACGGCATTGAGCAGGCCGATCACCATTTGCTGCGGGACGCCTTCCAGGCGCGGCTTGTCCGCTTGGGTGAGGTAAGTCGCGGTCTTCCGGTCAGGCGTGAGCCGCAGATCGGTGGCACTGCCACTTGCCAGGGGTTTTCCCAGGCCGCCCAGTGCATGGGCAGTCCCGCTCTTCTTGCAACCGCTGCCCCACGAAAGCAGCAGCGCGCTGCAGATCAGCGCAGCGAAGGACGCGCCTCTTGCGTCGCAGCGCTTGGCCGAGCGGCAAAGCGCTCGAGGATGCAGCCTACGCGGTAGGCTGCTGCTCGGGTGCTTGCGCGATCGGCGCATCCGCGATTCCAGTCTCGACTGCAAGGTGGGGCAGCGACTTGATCCATCCGGCAAAGTCCTCCCGTGCTCGGCGCGCGTAGTGCGCCCGCTTATCCGCCTTCTTCACTCTCTGCGGAAGCGGTGGAAAGAGTCCGAAGATGACGTTGCTGGGCTGATAGGGAGAGCCTGCCGGGTGCGCTTCTCCGGTCACGTGTCGATAGAGCGCTCCCAGCGCCGTGGTGGCGGGCGGCGGAGCGAATCGGCGGCCCCGCAGTCGCGCTTCAATCGCCAGCCCAACCAGATACCCACAGGCGGCGGATTCCACGTAGCCCTCGACGCCGGTGATCTGCCCGGCGAAGAAGATCCGCGGATCGGTGCGCAGCGCCAGGTCGGGACCGAGCAGGCGGGGCGAGTCGATGAAGGTGTTGCGATGGATCTGGCCCATCCGGAGGAACTCGGCCTGCTCGAGACCCGGAAGCTGTCGAAAGATGCGCTTCTGTTCGGGCCAGGTGAGCCGCGTCTGGAATCCGACCATGTTGTAGGCGGTGCCGCCCTTGTCCTCCATCCGGAGCTGAACCACCGCGTGCGGTCGCCGTCCGGTCCGCGGATCGATCAGCCCCACCGGCTTCATCGGGCCGAAGGCGAGGACGTCCTCTCCGCGCTCCGCCATCACCTCGATCGGCAAGCAGCCTTCGAAATAGCGCGGCTCCTCGAAGCTGTGCGGCAACACCTTCTCGGCCGAGCGCAGCATTTCGACGAAGCGGACGTATTGCTCTCGATCCAACGGCAGATTCAGGTAATCTTCTCCGCCGCCCTTGCCGTATCGGCTCTGTCGAAACGCCACCGAGGCGTCCACCGAATCGGCCGAGACGATCGGCGCGATCGAGTCGTAGAAATAGATCTTCTCTCCGACCAGGTGCTCGAGATTTTTGGTCAGCGGCTCGGAGGTCAGCGGCCCGGTGGCGATCACCACCGTGCCTTGGGGGACGCTCTGGATCTCGGACGCGCAGATCTCGATGGCGGGCGCGTCGCGCAACGCTCGAGTGACCCCTGCCGAGAATTTCTCGCGATCCACCGCCAGGGCATCCCCGGCCGGGACGCGATGACGATCCGCGCAGCGCAGCACCAGAGATCCGAGCTGGCGAAGCTCGGCGTGCAGCAGCCCGATCGCGCTCTCGGGGTTGTCGGATCGAAAGGAGTTGGAGCACACCAGCTCGGCGAGGTCGTTGCTCCGGTGTGCCGGCGAACGCTTCTGCGGTTTCATATCGTGCAGCGCGGTGCGGATGCCCATCCGCGATAGCAGATAGGCGCACTCGCTCCCGGCGAGCCCTGCTCCCACGATCGTCACTGCTCGCTCACTCATCGCAGATCCCCGAGGCCTTGCCCTGCCGCCTACCGTACTGCCGAGAAGCAGTCCCACTCCCGATTGAGGTTTGCCAACTTGTGCTGAATCCCTAGCTTCAGCCTGTCGTCATTATACCCACAGCGATACGACCAAGAATTTCGTCGAGGAGAAAACACCGTGGGCAAGACCCGAGAAAACGAACTTCGAAAAATTCGACAGCTGCTGCAGCGGCGCCGTCGAGCCATTCTGGACACCAGCGGCGCTGCGAGCAAGGAGCTCCGGGCCTTGAAGCGCCAGGAACGCGACCCCGAGTACGAGGAGAATGCTCAGGCCGAGCTGGCGGACTACACGCTCTATCACCTGGTGGAGAATCAGCGGCTGGAGCTGCAACTGATCGACCTCGCGCTCAGGAAGATGGACATGGGCGTATTCGGCAACTGCATCGACTGCGGAATGGAAATCCCCTACGAGAGGCTGGAAGCGCTGCCGTTCGCGACCAGGTGCGCCGAGGACGCCACGCGCCGGGAGCTGGAGACCATCGGGGGCGCGGGAGCGACGCCGTCGCTGTAGACAGAGGCTATTCGCCGCCCTCCTTCTGGATCACCACGAAGCGATAGTTTTCGAGCTCGTTCTGCCCGGCGGTGTAGAGCACCGTGAGCAGGAGATCGTAGGGGATCTTCCGGTCTCCGATCACCGAAAGCTCGTGGTTGAACGGAGCGGATGGGTTGCGGGCCGCGATGTACTTCAGCTTGTCCACTTCCTTCTTGAGCGCCTGGTCGAGCGGAACCACGCGACGCCCGTCGAGGTAGCGCCTGGGGATGCTGTTCGCCGTCAGCTCCACCACCTTCTTGTCACCTACCAGGATGTTCTTCGGCGTGATGGTCACCGCTACCGTGTCCTTGGGCGTTGACCGGGTGGTGGAGATCGGCGGCCGGATGTCTTCCGACGCGGTCATCGACACTGACGAGGCCGAGTAGGACTTCAGCAGGAACACCAGAATGATGGTCATCATGTCCATCATCGCCACGATGTTCAGCTCGCGGATCTCGCCGGCGACCTCGCGCTCCTTGCGCTTCTTGCGCGCCAGCGCTTGGCGGAACATCATCCGCTCGCGGTCTTCGTTGCTGATCTGAGGGAGGCTCGGAGCGGGCGCCATGGCTCAAGCTCACATCGCGGCGAGCGTCACATCCGAGAAGAGGATCTTTCTATCCTTCCCGAACGTCTCGCGAATCGCGTCCATGGTCTGGATCAGCGTCTCGTAGGCGATCTCGCCTTCCGCACCGATGATCACCCTCGTCTCGTTGGGGAAGGCCCTCTTGATCTCCACCATCTTCCCGTTCAAGGCCGCGAAGTCGAACGACCCATCCGGCTTCTTGGGAATGGTGGGCGCTCCGTCGGTGCTGGATGATGGCTGCTGCTGTCCGTCCGGCTGTTGCCCCAGAACCGCCCCGGTTCCCGCGACGAAGAACCCCTTCTTGGAAATCAGCACGCTGAGCAGCAACTTGGGGGCGCCTTCCGGATTCGCCGCTGTGGTCGCTCCCCCGTAGTTCGGGGCGGTGACATTCAAGATGCCAAACACCGCCAGGCCGGTCATCGACAGCAGCATGAAGATGATCAGGTTCATCAGGATGTCCAGGTAGGGAACGATGTTCAGCTCCCCGAACTCGGCTTCCTCGAGCCTGAGCTTGCGCCTGGAGAAGTAGAAGGCCATCTAGGACTGCTTTTCGAAGTCCATCGCCGACGTCTCGCCGGCGTTGCGGCGCGACAGAAGATTCTCGAGCTTGAGCGCGTTGAGCTCCACCACCTCCACCATCCGCTTGGAGTAGGCGTTGAGGAACAGGTGGAAGACGATGCAGGTGACGGCGATGGACAGACCGAACGCGGTGTTGTTCATCGCCTCGGAGATGCCGGCGGAGAGCAACGCCTGCTTCTGATCAGCCGGCACGTTGCCCAGCGATCGGAAGGTGCCGATCAAACCGACGATGGTTCCGATCAGGCCCACCAGCGTGGCGATGTTTGCCAGCGACCACAACCAAGGAATGCGGGTCTGCACTGGAGGCGTGTTCTCCAGGATCGCCTCCTCCACCGCCTTGGCCACTTCCAGCTCGCCGCGATTGGCGCGGGTCAGCCCGGCCCGAACGACCTTCGCCAGGGGGGCGTTGGGCGCCGCGCCGCAGAGCTTCACCGCTCGATCGACATTGCCAGTGAGGACCAGCTTGGTCACCTGCTCCATGAACGGGGGCGCGTTCAAGTTGTAGCGGAACATCAGCGTGATGATCCGCTCGATGATCACCGCGATGGCGCAGGCAAGCCAGAAGATGTTCACGTACATGAACGGCCCGCCCTCGTGAAAAAAGTTCTTGATCGTATCGAGGAAGTTTCCCCCCGACCCCTGAGAGGTGGCGGCCATCACCGCGTCGATCACTTGGCTCACCATCGTGGTCATCAAGCTTTGATCCTTTCGGCAACCAGCGGGCGTGCGCCGGTGATCATTCCACAAGTCACTTTTTCAGGAGGTCTCGCAATCAGAGGAAATCACGGAGATTAAATTCGGGTCGTCTGGTGATGTCAACGCGCCGGCGCGCGCTGCATTCATCCGCGAACGGGCGCTTATGCCACGGAGGAGGCGGCTGCCCCCTCCTCGCCGACACTGCGCCGGTAGCTGCATTCCTTGTTCGGACAGCCAATGTACGGCCCTTCCCGCTTCGAGTACTTCTGAAGCAGGTACGGCGAGCCGCAAGCGGGGCAAGGCTCGGGCAGCGGGCGATCCCAGGCGGCGAACTTGCATTCGGGATAGCGATTGCATCCGAAGAAGATCTTTCCCCGCCTGCTGCGGCGCTGAGTGAGGTATCCCTGCTTGCACTCCGGGCAGGAGACGCCGATCGAGATCGGCTTGGAGGTCTTGCATTCAGGGTAGCCCGAACATGCCAGAAAGCGACCGAACCGGCCTCGCTTCACCACCATCGGGCGACCGCATTTCTCGCACAGCTCGTTGGTGGTCTCTTCTTCCACCACTACGATCTTTCCGTCCACTTCTTTGAAGTCCTTGGTGTTCTTGCACTCCGGATAGCCGGTGCAGGCCAGAAACCGGCCCATCTTCCCCCACTTGATCACCATCGGGCGGCCGCACTTCTCGCAGATGAGATCGGTCTTGATCTCCTCCCGCTTGACGTCCCGCATTTCTTTCTCCGCGCGGGCCAAATCCTTCTTGAAGGGTGTGTAGAAGTCGTGCAGGACCTTCTTCCAGTTTGCCTCTCCGTCGGAGATCAGATCCAACTTCTCCTCGAGATCCGCGGTGAACGTCACGTCCATCTCGGTGGGAAAATGCTTCACCAGCTCCTGGGTGGTGATGAAACCCAACTCGGTTGGATGAAAGCGGCCTTCGATCTTCTCGACGTACTTCTTTTCCTGGACCGTGGAGAGGATGGCGGCATAGGTCGACGGACGCCCGATGCCCTTCTCCTCCAACTCCTTGACCAGTGAGGCCTCCGTGAACCGCGGAGGCGGCTGCGTGAAGTGCTGCTCGTGCAACAGATTGAGCAGGCGAAGCAATTCTCCTTCCGACATGGGCGGAAGGGCCGCCGCGGCGTCATCCGAGACTGCGTCCTCCTTGTCCGTCGCCTTCTCGCGCTCGGCTTCCTCGTCCAGGGTCAGCGTGGCGCCATAGACGGCCAGGTATCCTGGGAATTTCAACACCGAGCCGGTGGCGCGGAACAAAGCGCGCCCGGCGGAGATGTCCACCGAGGTCTGGTCGTAGACCGCCGGCTTCATCTGGCAAGCGACGAATCGTTTCCAGATCAGCTCGTACAGCTTGAACATGTCCGGCTCGACGAACGGTCGAATTCGCTCGGGAGGATAATCCAGCGAGGTGGGCCGGATCGCCTCGTGCGCGTCCTGGGCCGCCTTCTTCGATTTAAATATCACCGGCTCGTCGGGGAGGTACTCTTTGCCGTACTGCGACTCGATCAGCTGGCGAACCTGATCCACGGCCTCGCCCGACAATCGCGTCGAGTCCGTGCGCATGTACGTGATCAAACCGGCCTGCCCCTCCTCGCCCAGCTCCACGCCTTCGTACAGGCGCTGGGCCAAAGTCATCGTCTTCTTCGGTGAGAAGTAGAGCCGGTTGGCGGCTTCCTGTTGCAGCTTGGAGGTGATGAAGGGGGCGGGCGCATTGCGTCGCCGTTCCCGCTTTTCCAGCTTGGCGACGACGAACTGGGCACCTCTCAGCTCCTCTGCCAGCGCGTTGGCGGTGGCGCCGTCGGGGATCTCGACCTTCTCGCCGTCCAGTCTGATCAGCTTGGCACGGAAGGGCGGCGGCGACCCTGCTTCCAGCTCCGCCTCCAACGTCCAGTACTCCTTCGGCACGAAGGACTTGATCTCGTTCTCGCGCTCGACCACCAGCCTGACGGCGACGGATTGAACGCGCCCGGCGGACAGGCCGCGGCGGACCTTCTTCCACAGCAGCGGCGAAATCTCGTACCCCACCAGTCGATCGAGGATTCGCCGGGCTTGCTGCGAGTCGTAGTTGTCGCGGTTCAGTTGCGTGGGCTCGGCGATCGCTTTTTGCACCGCGTTCTTGGTGATCTCGTTGAACAGCACGCGGTATGCCTGCTGGTGCGCGATCTCCTCTTTGATGTGCCAGGCGATCGCCTCGCCCTCGCGATCGGGGTCGGTGGCCAGGAATACGCGGTCGGCAATATCCGCGTGCTTCTTCAGCTCGGCGAGTACCTTCTCCTTGCCCTTGATCACCTGGTACTGCGGCTTGAATCCTCGCGCGACGTCCACGCCCATCTTGCTCTTGGGCAGATCCTTCACGTGGCCAACCGAGGCCTTCACGGTGTACGCCGAGCCCAGGTACTTCTTGATCGTCTTCGCCTTCGCCGGCGACTCCACCACCACCAGGTAGTGCGGCTTCCTGTTGCGCCGCGCTGCCGGCTTGGCTTCGCCCTTCAGCGTCTCCGAATCGGTGGCTCTGGTCTTCCGAGCGGGTCGAGGTCCATCTGCCTTCAGCCTCGCGCGCACCCGCCTGCGTCGCGGAGCGCTGGAAGGGGCCTGCTCCTCCGCCGGCCCCACCGCGCGCAGCTCGGCGCTCTCGACTCCGGTGGAGACTGCCTTGTTGGTACGCTTCGCCATGGTGTTCTTAAATTTTCTCGTAACGCTTCCCGGGATGTTGGACCACCAAACCCATCAGCTCCAGTTCGCAGAGGGCGCTCACCAACGCCCCGGATGCGAGCCCAGAAGAGATAAGCAGGTCCTCGAAGGATTGCATTCCACGTCCGAGCGACCCGTATGCGCAGCGCGCGTGCGCAGACAACTCGTTCATGTCGAAGGCGACTCCCGCCGGCGCCGGAGCTGCGGCCGCGGTGACGCTGGCGCCCACCGCCTTCAGTACGTCCTCCGCGTCCAAACACAGCCGCGCCTTTCCCGATCGGATCAGCTCATTGCATCCTCTCGCGGCCTCGTTGGTCCTCTCCCCGGGCAACGCCAGCAGCGGCCTTCCTTGGTCGACCGCCGCATTCGCGGTGTACAGCGCTCCCGAGCGCCTTGCCGCGCGGAGCACCACCACGGCGTCGGCGGATCCCGAGATGAGCCGATTGCGGCGCGGGAAGGTGGTGGCGCTGGCGCGTACGCCAGGCGGCAGCTCGCTGTAGAACATCCCACCGCGATGGAGAAAGTGTTGCAGCAGCGTTGCCTGCGCCGAGTCCAGCTCGTCGAGCGCCGAGCCGAGGAACGCCCACGTCTCCGCCCGCGCTTCGAGGGCGCCCCAATGGCAGGCGGTGTCCACGCCTTCCGCCGCCCCGGAGACGATTCCCACGCCACGCCCGGCCACCTCTTGAGCGAAGCGCTGCGCATACAGGGCGAAGCCGTTGTCTGGATGCCGGCTCCCCACCATGGCCACGCGCCGGCGCGGCGAGCTCGGCGAACCGCGGTAGAACAGCAGCGGCGGGCTGTCCCGCAGACCTACCAGGTTGGCTGGAAAAGCGGCGTCGCCTGGAAACGCTATGCCAATTCCTTCGCGCGCCGTTTGCTCGAGATTGCGTTGGCCCAGATCCTCGATGCGATCCACGCCGGCTAGAAACTGTCGCACCGAATCGGAAAGCTCGAGTGCACCAGACCACTCGCGCACCGGAGCGCGCAGCGCACCAGCGAAGTCACCGCCGAACAGACCCTTGAGTCCCTCCAGCGTCCTGGGACCGATGCCCGGCACCGCCCAGAGCGAAAGAACCGCCAACCGCTCGGTGTCATGAACGTGGTTTTCTGTCATGCCTGCCGCTCTCCCGCCGCCCCGGACACCAAACCCTTCAACTATACAAGTGGGGGCCCGACAGAGAGGACTGGTTCCTATAAGCGCGGCGGTGCGGCGGGTCAAGTCGGCGCCCGACCGGTGACTAACGGGCTGCTTCGATGAGGCCGCGGTAAGCATCGCGTCAGCGCGCCGATGCTCTGGGCTCTTTCGCGTTGTCGGCGCGCATCTCCAGGCGGTCGCCGTAGACGATCTCCCGGATCGACCGGGTGACGATGCACATGCTTGCGTTCTCTTTCACGTCGATCGCCATGCATGCACCCACGTCCTCGACTGGGAGCCGACGGTCCTGTCCCTGCGAGGGGTTCAAAAAGGCTTCGGGGCTGATCGGATCCTGCTGCCGAATCACGGTGAACGTCTGGCCGAGCTCGACGCCATCGGATCTGCCCTTGTCCACGATGATCACGCTGTGCTCGCCGGACACCGTGAGATAGGGCACCAGCACGCCGATCACATAGCCTTTCAGATCGCGGTCGTTGGGACGCTGCGTAACCACCTCTCGCAGCTGCTCGCCGTGAGGACCGATCCGATCGCCGCGGCGCACTTCGTCCCAGGTATCGGGGTTGATCAATGCGGTGACGAGCTGGTCCGAAGTCTTCAAAACCCGCACCGTTCCGATCACATGGGTCAAATACCCGTATCGTTTGTGCGTGACCGGGTGGGCCACTTCGACCACGGTGCGAAAGATGATGTAGCGGTCTCCGACCTTGACTGATCCCTTGTTGGGAAAAGAGATATAGGCGGTGTCGGGGTACGACAGGCCGAGCGTCTCCGCGAAGGAGGAAGCGATCACCCCGGACTCCTGCAGCTGTTTGGGAGTGAGGAAACCCTGGCGGCGCACGCGAATGCCCGGCTTTTGCTGATAGCCGATTTTGCCGGACACTCGGACCTCGGCATCCGATTCCAGCGAGACGCGATCCGGCGAATGCACGTCATCGGAGTCCGCCAACTCGCCTTCGGGGGTGGCAACGTCCACCCGCGATGGACCTTCGTCGCCGCCCGGATAAAAGCGGACGCGATTGCCGGGGTAGATCCAGTGCGGGTTGGCGATCTCCGGGTTGTACGACCAGACCTTCGGCCAGTACCACGGACTGCCCAGGTAGCGCTGCGAGAGATCCCACAGCGTGTCGCCCTTCACCACCGAGTGCACCTCGCCCGGCGCGTTGTCCTTGCCCGTCGACACTTGCGTCGCCGGCTTCACCGGCTTTTCGGAGACCTCCGTCTCCTCGCTCTCGCTCTTCTCCTCCTCCGAACCTGCCTCCGAACCGGCTTCGGAGTTTTCGTCCGTCAGCGTGACCGGCTGCTTGGGCGGTGCGTTTTTCTGCATCGATGTCGGCGGCGGATTCGGCGTCGCGCCTTGCGCCGGTACGGCGGCCAACACCAGGCTGAAGGCCAAGATCGAGATGCGCATCGAGACCAGATCCTTTCCCAATTCCTACGGTGGAAGCGAGGCGAGCCGCGCCTGAGCCTGGGTGGCCGCGGCGGTGCCCGGATATTTCTTGAGCAGCTGGGTGTAGAGCGCTCGAGCCTCGCCCCGGCGGTTGAGGCGCGCGCGGCACTCGGCAAGCTTGAGCATGGAATCCTTGACTGCATCGCCCGCGGGGTAGGTGGAGATCACCTGCTCGAACGTGCTCGCGGCGCGCTCGTAGTTGCCCTGACCCATCTGTCCGACCCCGCTGAAGTACAGCGCGTTGTCCGCCTTGGGGTGGCGCGGGTTCTCCGCGGCGAACTTCTGCAGGCGCGACACTCCCCCGGCAAGATTTCCGGTATTGAGCGCCGTGATCCCCTCCTGAAACTCGAGCTCGAGCGCGACGGGACTGGCCGCCGACCGGGGCTCCTCGGACGCTTCAGTCGCCTTCGAACCAGACTGTAAGATGTCCTCGAGCACGTCCGGCTCGGGCTCCAGCACTGAAACCGCGGTGGCGATCTTCGGCGCGGGCTCGGTCTTCGGTTTGAGCTTCACCACCGTCAGCGCAGGAATTTCAGGACGCTCGTCGCCGATGCCGCCGGGGCGAGCGGGCGTCGCGGCGTCTTGCTCCTCCAACCGACGCCGCAAGCGCAAGTTCTCCTCGCGTGCCGCACGCAGCTCCGCCTTCAGCTCGCCCAATTCCCCCTGCGAGGCGGATCCCGTCGCGCACGAATAGAGCGCGAACAAGGACAAGATGAGAACGAAGCGTGAGATGGCTGGCGCACCCACAAGAGAGGGGACGTCGGAAAAACAGGGAAAATGATACGGACGCGCTTTCACGCCCGTCAAGGAACGCGCCCCCTGGCGCCAAACACAGCCTCCCCTCTACACCGTCGCACACGTCGCGAGGACGCACTCAAAAACTGCACACCGCGAACGCCATCTGCCGACCGGTGACGCCGCGGTCGCGGCGGTGCGAGAAGAAGAGCGCAGTCTCGCACGAAGTGCAGTTCGGCAGCACATCGATGTGGTCCCGTCGCACACCGGCAGCCTGCAGCGTCTCGCGAACCGCAGTCGCCAGATCGAGGTGAGCCTCACCATGGCGATGCGCCACTACGCCGTCGCCGAACAACCGCGCGAAGCGCTCCGCCAACTCGCGGGATACCTGATAACAACAGACGCGGATGGAAGGACCGATCGCCGCGAGCAGCGCCGAGCGTTCTGCGCCAGCTTCGGCCAGCGCGTCCACCGCGCGGGCGGCGATTCTCAGCTCGGTACCTCGCCATCCGGAGTGCACCGCGGCCACGCGCCTGCCCTGCCGATCCACCAGCAACAGCGGCACGCAGTCCGCGATCCGCACCGCCACCGCGGCTCCCGTCCGCGAGGTCCACAGCGCATCCGCGCGGCCGCAGACAGACGCGCCCAGCTGAGGATCCGGGTTCGGTGCTTCCAGCACCTGGTCTCCGTGAACTTGCAGGGGCGACTGCAGATCCGACGGCGCTACCCCAGCCGCCTGCGCCACCCGACGAGTATTCTCCTCGACCCGCTCGGGCACATCGCCCACCGATCGCCCGAGGTTGAGCGAGGCGTACGGTCCCTCGGAGACGCCGCCCTCCCGGGTGGTGAATCCATGGGAAATCGGAAGTAGTTCCGAAACCAGAAAGTGCGCGCTCATCGGCTGGGCCATGTTAGGTCCGCGGGCTTCTCGCGCGCCAGGTTCTTGGCTAGAGTGCGCGCAGGTGCCGACTGGGGCGCAGATGGCATTGGGCGACAGCTCGGTTCGAGACTTCGGTGTGCTCGCGTTGGCGCTTCTCTTCGGAATTGGGCTGATAGCCGTCATCGCGGTCTGGGTAGAGCTGCGGGTAAGGCGTCCGCTTCGGAGATTGTCCCAGGCCGTCGGGCGCGCGGAAGCCGGCGACTTTCTTGTCCGAGCTGAACCGAGCTCCAATGGCGACATCGGAAAGCTGTCGGAGTCGTTCAATCGATTGCTGACGCGCATCACTGCAATGCAGGCAGAAGAGATCGACACCCATCGGGATCTCGCAGCCGCCAACGAGCAGCTCAAGCTGAAGCAGGCGTTCGAAGCCACCAACTCGCAGCTGGAGAATCGGCTGAATGAGCTTTCCTTGCTGTACGAGGTGGCGCGCTCGTTCACCTCCACCCTCGAGCTGCCGGAGCTGTTGGGGCGGATCAGCGCGCTGGTGGCGGAGAGGCTGGAAATTCCCCAGTTCTCGATCATGCTGGTGAACCCGGAAAGAAAGCTGGAGGTGAAGATCGCCTACCCCTCTGGACACGGGACGGAGGGAGTGACCTTCCGAATGGACGAAGGCGCATGCGGGAAGGCCGCTCAAACGCAGGCCGCGGTGTACATCCCCAATGTCGCCATCGATCGAACGACGTTCGTGGCGCGGGCCGGCAGCGGGCCCGAGCGCGGCGCCTTGCTCTGCGTTCCGATGATCCACCATGAAGAAGTGCTCGGGGTCCTGAACTTCCAGCGGCCGGAGAAGGACAGCTTCAACTCGGAGGAGATCGAGCTTTTGACGGCGATCGCCGACCAGGCGGCGTTGGCGGTGAAGAACGCCCGCTTGCACGAGGAAACGGTAGCTCTGGCGATCACCGATCCGCTCACCGGGATACCCAATCGGAGGCACTTGTCCACGCGCCTGGAGATGGAGATCGCGCGCGCCAATCGGTTCGGAAATCAGGTTTCGATCCTGATGGTGGACATCGACCACTTCAAGTCCTTCAACGACGCCGCGGGCCACCGCGCCGGAGACTCGGTGCTGCGACAGGTGGCGGATCTAATGAAGGGGATGATCCGCAAGGTGGACACCATCGCACGTTATGGCGGCGAGGAGTTCGTGCTCATCCTGCCGCAGGTGACCAAGCTCGAGGCGATCGAGGTGGCGGAGAAGCTCCGGCGCGCCGTCGAAGCAACCACCTTCGAGGTCGGCAAGCTCGCCAACACGGGAAGAATCACCGTCTCCGTCGGAGTGGCCAACCTTCCCGTCGACGCAATGACCCAGGAGAAGCTGGTGGATTGCGCCGACGCCGCGCTTTATGCCTCCAAGCGCGGCGGACGAAATCAGGTCAGCTCCTACGCGGCCGGGATGGAGCTGCACCCCGGGCGCGAGCGCAGCCCGAGAACGGCGAAGCGCGCCCGGACCGGTTGAATCGTCACGGGATGTTGAGGACGTGCAGCGTCGGCTGCGGCGCGCGATCCGGCCCAGCGCTTCGGAACGGCCCCAGCACCCGCAGCAGAAGTTGGCTGCCGCTCTTGGCGCCGCGAATGGCCTTCATCAGCTCGTCCTTGCTGTGGATGGGCTTCTTGTTGACTTCGGTGACCACCATTCCCGGCTGCAGCCCGGCGTGCTCGGCCGGCGTCCCTGGGGCGATATCGGTGATCAGCGCGCCGTCGGCCTTGATGCCCAGACCCTGGGCATACCGCTGATCGACGTTTTGGAAGCTGAGACCAATTTTCTGCTTGGGGCCTTCCTCGTCGGTGCTCTGTTCCTCATTAAACTGGCCGACCTGCTCAATGTCTGGACGCGTGGCAAGCTGCACCTTGACCTCCTGTTGCTTGCCGCCGCGATAGACGGTCAGGTTTGCCATCGAGCCCGGCCGCCGCAGGCCTACCGAGCGGCTGAGAGCGCTTCCGGACGTGAGCTTTTGTCCATCGATGGCGGTGATCACGTCATCCACCTGGACCCCCGCCTTCTTCCCGGGGCCGTCGCGTACCTCCGTCACCACCGCGCCTTCTTTGACGGGAACGCCCAGCGCCTTGGCCAGATCTGCGGTGAGGTCCTGAATCCCCACGCCAATCCAACCGCGCGAAACACTCCCTTCCTTCTCCAGCTGGGGCAGCAGCGCCTTGGCGATGTTGGAGGGCACGGCAAAGCCGATGCCCGTTCCGCCGCCCACGATGGCGGTGTTGATGCCGATCACTTCGCCCTTGAGGTTGAACAGCGGTCCACCGGAGTTGCCCGGGTTGATCGCCGCGTCCGTCTGGAGGAAGTCATCGTACGGTCCAGCCTGGATCACCCGGCTCTTGGCCGAGATGATGCCGGCGCTCACGGTCGAGGCGAGCCCGAAGGGATTTCCGATCGCGACTACCCAATCTCCGACCCGAATCGCGTCGGAGTCGCCGAGCCTCACCGCCGGCAGATTATCGACCTTCCCCGTCAGCCGGATGACGGCCACATCGGTCAGCGGGTCGCGCCCGACGACCTTGGCATCGAAATCCCTGCCGTCGTCCAGCCGCACGTGAATCGCCACGGCACCCTCAACGACGTGATTGTTGGTGAGCACGAGGCCCTTGGGATCGATGATGAACCCCGACCCCGCTCCCTGGCGCAGGCGTTCCCGGCCGCGATTCCTCGGGTCGCGCCCGCCTTGGCCGCCGAAAAAGCGATCGAAAAAATCCTCCGGGTCCTGAACGGAGACCTGCGCTCTCCTGCCGTGCGACTGAACGTCCACGTTGACCACGGCCGACTTCACCGAATCCACCAGCGGAGCCAGCGAGGGAAGTGCCGCCGCGGTTTCCCGGGGAGGTTGCTGGCCTTGCGCCGCGACGCCCGCGGGCACCGCTGCGAGACCAAGAAGTCCTACTGCCAATACCAACGAGCCAACTGGGGTGACGAATGTCGATTTGGTCATGAACCTGCTCCTAATCGGGCCGGAGGCCGCGTGCAGCGGACCCTGGACCTTTGCTTTGAACCGATCAAACGAATTCCTTGGGTTAGGATTTCCCGAAGCTCCGTTTCAACTTGTTTCTGACACCGGCCGGGGCGGCCAAGGGGGCGTGGACGCCTCCTCACCTGCGGTAAACACGGTAGTCGAGCTCCGGAAAGATGTTGTCCTTCGCCTCGACTTGCGCCAGCCACCGCTCGTCCACGCGAGCCTGCCGGATTTGCTCTTCCAGCCGCAGAAATCGGAGCAGGTGCTCCTGCGTGCGCCGGATGGCGTAGTCCACCATCGTCCCGGTCTCGATGATGAAGGCCCAATCGGACGCTTGCGCCAGCAGCAACTCGCGGCCGGCCTGGTTCAACGCGCGCCGCTGCAGCGGATCCGCGTTCGCGTGCTCTTGCGCCAGCTGCACCATGCGTTCCGCGCAGTGATGCAGGTGCCGGTAGATCCAGTCGTTGGATTCGTCCAGCCAGGTGGCCGCATAACCCCGCTTGCCCCACGAGCTCAAACTGGGGGAGCAGACCTGGTTCTCCGGATTCTCCAAGAGGAAGTCGCCGGGCGTGGCAAGCCGATAGACCGATTGTTCGGATGCGCTTCTTCGAATCAGCTCCTCCAGGAAAGCAGGTCCCTCGAACCACCAATGCCCGAAGAGCTCCGCATCGTAAGGCGCCGTGACGACCGGGGGCCGGCCGTCCATCAGCGAGGCGAGAGAATCGATCTGACGCGCGCGATGGAACATGAAATGAGCAGCGTGCTCCGCAGCCTTCTGCCGCGCCGCTTCGGGCTCGTACGGCGCCTTCTTCGCCGTGTTCCCGGTGATCCGGAAATACTTGATGCCGGTATTCTTCCGCTCCCCGGTGGCCTGGATGTAAGGGCGTACGTAGCTCTGATCCAGGTCCCATCCGATGTCGCGGTAAAACTCGCGGTAGACCGGATCCCCCGGATATCCACATTCCGCGCTCCACACCTGCTGCGAGCTTTGCGGATCCCGCGCGAAAGCCGCGACCCCGGCTGGCGTGTAGATCGGCGCGTAGACTCCGTAGACCGGAGTCGGACGCGCGCGCTCGAGCCCGTGCGCGTCCACGAAGAAGTAGCGCAGTTCCTCGGCAGCGAGCATCGACTCGACGCCGGGAAGGTAGCCGCATTCCGGAAGCCAGATTCCCGGCGGCTGGGAGCCAAACATCTTCCGGTGATGAGCCACGCCCACTGCAACTTGCGCTCGCACCGCTTCCGGCTGCTGCATCAGGGGCAAGAAGCCGTGTGTGGCGCAGCAGGTGATGATTTCCAGATGCCCGCTTTGCCGTAGCGCGCGAAACGCGGCTACCAGATTCCTCCGGTACCGATCGTGAAACGCGCGGCGAAGCGATGCGATGTGATCGCGGTAGAAGTGCGCCAGGCGATTGAACACGGGATCCGTTTGAGTCCGGCGGATTTCCTTGTCCACCAGCTCACAGGTGCGATCCAGGCGCGCGGTGTAGCGCTGCATCAGGAGCTCGTCGGCCAGCATCGAGGTGAGCGTCGGCGACAGCGTCATCGTGAGGCGAAAGGGGATCCCCTCTGCGGCCAGGCGATCGAACACGGCCAGCAGCGGCAGGTAGGTTTCCGTGATCGCCTCGAACAGCCAGTCCTCCTCGAGAAAATCATCGTGCTCGGGGTGGCGCACGAATGGCAGGTGCGCGTGGAGCACGATCGCCAGATACCCCTTCATCTCGGCTCAGAATTGTCCGGACGGCGGAGGCGTCCAATGGCTTCGGTCGGAAGCCGAGTCAGCGCGCGAGCGCGGAATCTTCCGCGCCAGCTCTTCCGCCTCTTCCTGTGAGATGACCCGCGCCGCAGGCGGAAGTGTCCAACGGCTCCTGTCGGAGGCCGAGTCAGCCCTCGAGCGCGGCATCTTCCGGGCGAGCTCTCCCGCTTCTTCGTTGGACATGATCCGCGTCGCATCGGGTCCCGCGTCGAGCCCACCCAGCGGCTGATCCCAACGCAGCTTCACGAAACGGGCGGCGCCGGGTTGAAGCGCGTCGTCGCCGATAGGGAGCTCCACCTCGTCTTTCGCTCGTCCGATCAGCTTCGAGTCCCCGTCCAGCCCGACCCAGTGTGCCTCGACCCGATAGCGGGCACCCGGCGTCAGCCCGTGGAAGTAGAAGCTTCGCGCTTCGAGCGCCACCTCAGCTACCCGCACGAGCGAATCGCCGTTCAGCAGTCGCAGCACCGCCCTGGGCGACCGCAGTCCCGCTGCAGCTCGATCGAGCGTGTGCTGGTGAAAGTCCCACGACACGAAAAGCGTGGTCGGGTCCCGCGGCAGGGCGCGGAGCGAATCGTTCCCGTATGCCGTGGGCAGCTCTCCGAGCCCGTCCTCCAGCGGGACCTTGGGCTCCGGAATCCGCGCAGCTCCCTCCACCAGGTGATGCCTGCGGGCTTCCCCCTCGCCCGCCACGCGAGCGATGAAGAAACCCTCGATGATCGGCTCGGCCAGCCGCTGTTTACCGTTGACCCCGACGCTCTTCTCGACCACGCGCTGCTGCCGCGGGGCGGTGGGCGTTTGCGCTGGTCGCGCAGGCGGTCGAGCTTCTTCGACACGCGCAAAGGTGACCACCTCCACCGGGGCAGTCCTGCTCGCCGCGGGCAAGCTTTTCCTTGCATGCGGTGCGCTCCGCTTCGGCGAAGGAGTGTTTCGCTTGCGCCGGGGGCTGCGCGCCGCATGGAGGACCTCCGGGAGCCACTTCTTCAGCGCCGCGAGCAGCTCGGCCTTCTTCTTCAGCTTGCTGTGACCGCGGCCCAGGTACTTGCGCGCCAGCTCGCGCAATTGGCGAACCGTCAGCTTCTTCGATCCCTTCATCAGGCGACCGGATTAAGACTTCTGCATCGCCGGGTCAACCGTTTCGGAAAGCTTCGATGACGAGCGCGCATCAACGCGCAGCTCGCTCGTCATGCGCGGCGGTGCGAGTGATCAAGGCCAAGCAGAATCGGTCCTCTAAATCAAGACTTACAGCGAGTCTTGCGCCGGGACGTGTCCAAAACGACTCAGCGTGCCCACTCGCGCCCGTCCGGCCGGCCGCGCTCCTTTTCTGCCGTCCGATCGCTGGGTAGGATGCTGCTTTGGCCGCACCTCCCTCCACGAACCTGCATGGACCGCCGCGTACTCATCGTTGAAAGCGAGAACGACTTTGCGCTGAGCATGGCCTCGGTCCTCAAGGGAGCGGGGTACCAGACCGCCATGGCCCACAGCGCCGCGGATGCCCACCGCGAGCTGGAAAAGCGCCGACCAGACCTGGTCATCCTGCGCGCGGAGCTGCCCGATCAGTCCGGGTTCGTGCTCTGCGGGCAGATCAAGAAGGGCAAGTTTGGCCAGAACCTGCCGGTGCTGCTGCTGACCTCCGAGGTCGCGCAAGAGGGGCTGGCGCAGCACTCCCGCGGCAACAACGCCGCGGAAGGATACCTGAGCATTCCATTCGAGATGGGCGAGCTGGTGCAGATGGCCGCGGGAATCGTTCCGATCAGTCACTCGGGTGAGCGGGATGAAATGGACGCCTCGCTGGATACCGCGCTCGGCAATGGCGCGGACGGCGCCTCGACGGGCGAAGGATCCGGCAGCGCACCGCCGGAGCGGTCCACTCCTGCACCCCCTCCGATCCGGACCGCGGCGGGCGGGCCCCCCCGGCTTCCCAAGCGCGAGCGGCGCAGCGCGATCAACGACGACGACCGCGCCTTTCTCGACCGCACTTTCCAATCGATCGCCGATCGCAAGGCGGAGCTGCTGGCAGAATCGCGGCAGCTGAAGCGGTCGCCGCCGCGGCGCGACCTGATGGGCACTCCCGAAGGGAAAGTTCAAATCCTTCGCGACGAGCTGAAAGCCCGCGAGGCGCAGGTTGCCCGCATCTCCGAGATCTGGACGGTGCGCGAGCGCGAGCTGCTTTCCGTCGAGGACCGGCTGCACGAGAAGGACGTGGAGCTGCAGGGATTGAAAATGCAGGTAGACGATCTGCTTCGCCGCTTCAACGACGCGCAGCAGGCGATGATCCAGAAAGAGCGGGAGCACGGCGCTGCGGTGGACGACCTGCTGCTGCAGAGGTTCGCCAGCGAAAAAGATCTGATCGAGGTGGTGGCCTCCAAGGAGAAGGACATCAACGTCCTGCGCCAGGAGCTCTCCGTCCGAACCGACGACCTTTCTCGCCGCGTGGCCGAGCTGGACAAGGCGCGCGAGGATTTCGCGGAGCTGGAAAAGCAGCTGGGCGTGGCCACGCTGGAGTTCGAGGTCAAGGAACAGTCGCTCAAGGACGGGCTGCAGGCGCGGGAGTCCGAGCTCTCGGCGGTGCGTGGCCAATTGGAGAGCACGCGCGCGGAGCTGGCGCAGACGATCTCCGAAAAGGACAGCCAACAGCTCCAGTGGGAGGCTCAGCAGCGCGCCTTGACCGATGAGCTGGAACGGTCCCGAGAGGAGCGAGACAGCACGGTCCGAACGCTCGAGACGCGACTCAGCTCGACGGAGGCGCGCCTCGCCGAGTCTTCAGCCGAAGGTGAGCGGCTGAAACAAGAGCGGTTGGATCTCGAGAGACGACTTCAGGAGCAGCTCGCCGCGGTGGAGACCGAGCTGGCGCAGTCGCAGATGCACGCCGAAGAGCTTCGGGTGGAGGGCGAGAACCTGGCCCAGACCATGGCCGAGCGCCTCGCCGAGCGCGATGGCAAGCTGGCCTCGCTGGAGCAAGAGCTTGGGGCCGCGCTGGAGCGCTACGACAAGCTGGAGAGCGATCTCAACGCGCAGATCCAGCAGAAGTTGGAGCAGGCGGGTGAGCTGGAGGGCGAGGTCGAGGCGATCAAGAGCCAGCTGGCCGATCGCGAGCAGGAGCTGGGCACCGAGATCGCGACGCTGACCGAAGCCAAAAATCTGCTGGAGCAGCAGCTCGCTGAACGCTTGGCGGCCGCGGACCGGACCATCTCCGCGCTGCAGGATCAGGTGGCGGGCCTGCAGGACGAGCTGAAGACCACCGCGTCTCGTCTTTCGCAAGAGCAGGTTCGTCACGAAGCGGACGTCAAGGCAGCGCGGCAGGAGGCGGCGCGAACTGGCGACTTGCTCAAGCAGTCCGAAGAAGCCAAAGCGCAGCTGGCGAGCCGCTACGAGGCGGAGCAGTCCGCGCACGCCACCACCCGGGAGCAGGCGGGCCAGCAAATCGCCGCCATTCAAGAGGAGCTCGCCCAGGCGCAGGAGAGCTCCGCGGACATGGCGGACCAACTCTCCGTTGCCAAGCAGGAGCTGGGTGAGCGGGTTTCCGAATTCACTCAGCTCACCTCGCAGCTGGCACAAGCGGAGGATTCCCGCGCCAGCCTGGAGGACCGCCTCGAAGCCCTCAACGAGCAGTCGCAGCAGCGCGAGGCGCTGTTGCGCAACGACCTCGCCGCCCGCTCCACGGAGCTGACGGACCTGCAGCAGAAGCTCTCCGGCTTGATGCAGGAAAAGCAGCGTCAGGTGGAGGCCCTCACGCGCGAGCTGTCCGGCAAGACTGAGCAGGTCCGGCAGTTCGACGCCAAGCTGCGCATCGCCGCCCAGGAGTCGAAGAAAGAGCAGGAGAAGCTGGCTCAGCGGCTCGCCGCAGCGACGAACGAGCTGGAATCGACGCGAAAGGAATTGACCGACCGCCTCAAGCAGGCCTCGCGCGCTCACGAGCTGCTCCTGGCCGAGCACGACGGACTCAAGAAGGAGCTCTCGGCGCAGCTGGAGGCGCAAATCCAGCGCGGGGAGGAGCTCAGCGCTCAGCTGGACCGCGAGAAGTCCGAGCACAAGCGGGCGGCGGATCAGCTCACGGCGCACATCGCCCGGGCGGAGCGACAGATCGCGCACGCCACGCACGAGGCCCAGGGCCGCGCTGCCGAGGCGGAGGCCAAGCTCCACGAGGCAAACGAGCAGCTCGCTCACCGCGCCAAGAAGATTCAGGAGCTGGAGATGGCGGTGGAGAATCTCCACAGCGTGAAGGCACGGCTGGAGAGGGACTTCAACGGCCGCGTCGCCGCCGCCGAGTCGAAGGCGAGCGAAATGGGAGCGAAGCTCTCAGCGGCGCTGAAGGACCGCAAGGAGCTGGAAGGACGCCACCTCAAGGAGATGGAGGAGCTCACCGCCAAGCACAAGCACGAGCTGGAGCGGCGGGACTCGGTCCGGCTCCAGGAGGTCGCGCGATTGCAGCAGTCGGTCCAGGAGAAGAGCAAGGCGCTCAAGGTGGTGGAGCTCGAGCTGGCCCGGTATCGGACCAAAGGCCCGACCAACGTCGTGGTTGGCAAGCCCGCGGCGGCGGTTCCGCGACCCGCGGGAGCACCTGGGCCGGCGGCGGGGCCGACGCGGACTCCCCCGCCGCTGAAGAGCCCGGTGGCTCATCGCGACCCGGGCGACGGCGGCCATCCCGCTCCAGGAAGCGCGCCGCGAACGCCGCCGCCCCGCCCTCTGGCGGCGTCCGGTCCGGCCAAGCCCGCTGCGCCCGGCGCCGCCAAGCCGGCTCCGGTAGAGCCGCGGGAACGAACCATGCTTCCTCCGCCGGCGCCGAACTCCGACGACGATTGGACTGTGATCGTCGACGAGCTCGACAAGTAGCTCAGGCCGGTCCGACGCGCGCCCAGAGCACCGTTGCGGAAGGCGAGGCGGGCTCAGGAAGTAGATTGAGCTTTCGCAGGTCCTGTGAGAAGCGAGCGCCCTTCACCACCACCGCCCGCGTCGCGACGCGACGCGCCTCGGTGAGCATCTCGGGCGTCAGCGGCGAGGGATCGGCGTAGCGCCGCAAAGTTTCGAAGGCCGCAGATGAGCGCCGGGGCCTGGCGAACATCGGATCGAACAACACGCAATCGAAGGATCGCGCCGGCTGCCGTGCGAGAAATTCGGCGGCATCCGCCAGGTGAGCGTCCACGCGACACGACCGGGTCCCGGCGTCGTGGGTCCGCAACCCGGATGAGATCAACGCGAACAGCGGCAGGCTTTTTTCCAGGCCCACCACGCGCCCCGAGGGTCCTACTGCGCGCGCGGCAACCAGCGCATCCGCAGCCAACCCCAACGTGCAGTCGAGCACGGACTCGCCGGGAGCGAATTGGGCAATCCGGACCAGGCTATCCTCGATGATTCCGGCGTCGAGGCGCTTGATCCGCAGGCGAGCCATCCCGGGGCTGAATCGCAACGCTCCGCCGGCGTCGCAGAGAATCACCTCCTCCGAGCCGAACACCAAGAGCGCATCGGCCCTTTCCAGCAGCGGTGCGATCGGCGCCTTGCGGCGGCGCTGCAGGTAGGGAAGCCCCCAGCTGTGCGCCGCAGCTCTCGCCTGCGCGATCGCCTCTTCGCGACAATGGCCACTGGTGGTCACCGCCAGAGGGACGCGGGGCCCGTTGGAGAGGGCGAGCATGGGCCTGGATCTCTATCACGCGCCTCGGCTCAGGAGGTGCCGAGCTCGAGGACCGGCCGGCGCCGCCCACCTCGCATCTGGGCCACGGTGACCACCTGATTGCGCCCCTGTTTTTTGCAGTGATAGAGACACTGGTCAGCAACGTCGATCACCGCTTGTCGATCTTCGCCGTGGTCGGGGTAGCTGGCGATGCCCAGCGAGATCGTCACCTTCAGCGGCCCCAGCTCGGTCTGGAAAGTCTCCTTGGCTACGGCGTCGCGGATGCGCTCGGCGATCACTTCGGCGCCGCGGCCGTCCGTCTGCGGCATCACCACCGCGAACTCCTCGCCCCCGTATCGAGCCACCCAGTCCGTATCCCTGCCCTTCTCGCGCAAGATGCGGGCAACTCCCTTGAGCACCAGATCTCCCGTGGGATGGCCGTAGGAGTCATTGACCGCCTTGAAGTGATCGATGTCCGCCAGGATGAACGAGCAGCGATGCTTGTACCGCCTTGCCTGAGCCATCGCCTCGTCCGCCCGACTCTGGAAGGCGCGGCGATTCAGCAGGCCGGTGAGGCCGTCGGTGATCGCCATCCGCTCCATCTGCTCGAAGAGCTGCGCCCGCAGCACCGCGTGGGCCGCCTGGATCGCCATCACCTCGATCATCCTCAGCACGTCGCGATCCAGGTGCGTCTTCTTCCTCGATCCGGCTACCAGCGTTCCGACGATTCGGTCGCCGGCGATCAGCGGGAAAATTTTGAGCGCTGCCAGACCTCGGACCTGAGTTTCGGGATCGAAGATCACCTGCTTGTCCATCGACGCGATCTCGCGGCCGGGCAAGGGCGCGCCATACCGCACGACGTTCGCCACCAGTCCGTTGTTGTCCTCGAACGCTCGGCCTTCGAGCGCTTTGCCTTGGCCGCTGACGCCGACGATACGATGGGTGCGCTTGCCGCCGTCCTCGGCGACCAGGGTGACCGCGCAGAAGTCGAGCTCCGCCAACATTCGGGCGCTTTCCAGCACCGCGGGAAATACCTGCGCCGGGCTCCCAGCGCGATTGAGCTCCTCGATCGCCCGGAAGAACCTGTCCTTCTCGTCGCGGGCCTTTCGGATGTATCCCATCACGCGCTCGATTTCGATCGCCCGCAGGACCTCGCCTGCGATGCTGACCAGCAGCGACTCTTCGCGTTCGGTGAAGGGTTGCGGATTGAGGCGGTCGGCTACCAGCACTCCCCGGACCTGGCCGCCCCCTTCGACGATGGGCGCTGCCAGAACCGAACCAATCGATGCCGCGGCGGATTCATAGAACGTGATGCCGCGCAAGCCCTCCGGAGAGCTCATTCTCACCGGCACGCTCCGCTTCAGCACGCCGCCGAGGATTCCCTCGCCCGCCGGAAATTTCTCGCGCTGCACCCGATCGGATCGGGACCGGCAGTCGTACAGCTTCAGGAACCGGTCGTCGGCGCTGAGCAGAAACGCGGCGCAGGTGTGACTCTCTAGAGCGGTCTCGGCAATCTGCAGCGCCGCTCCCACCGCTCCTTCGATCTCCTTCACCGAAGCCAACAGCCACTTCTCCTGATCCTCGACGCCCTGCCCCGGTTGACTCCCCGAGCTGACCAACCGGAAGGTGCGGGCCCGCTCCTCGACTTCCTGGATCCGCTTCTTCACCGCTTCGCGTTCTGCCTTGCGCGCTGCGGCCAGCCGGGCGCTGAGCACGATGTGGTACATCGCGGCGAAGAGGATCAGGAAAGCGGAGTGCGTGGCGAAGGTGGACGCGCTGAACACGGGACCGCCAAGCGTCACCATCGCATCGAAAATCAGTGCGACGCCGAGGAGCACCAGGCCGGAAGTCCTGGGCAGAAAGCTCACCAGGAAGGCCATCAACAGGTACACGATCGGATAAAGCAACGGACCGGCGGTCGCCACCAGGATGTAGGCCGCGGCGATCAGACTTCCGCCCAGCTCCAGATCGTCTCGCAAAAATCGCGGTGCTCCGATCGCATCGCGCTTCGCACCGCGCACGGCAGAGCTTCCAATGCCGAGCAGAAGCAGGGCCATCGCACTGCCTTCCCACCAACCAAGCTCTCCAAGGGAAAACCCACCGCGCGCCAGGTGGCTGAACACCATCACCACGCCCAGCGCGGGCGCGCCTCGAAGGGCCGCGCGCGCGAGCCTCCAGGCCGGTGCAGCGACGGCGATCGCACGCATCCTCACTCCAGCTTGATCACCATCTCGTCGGGTTTGGTGAAGCCCAGCTCCTCGCGCGCCGCCCTCTCGATCGCTTCCGGATCCGAGCGTAGAGCTTGGATCTCGCGCTTCAGGCTTTCGTTCTGCTCCGAGAGCCGGCGATTCCGCTCGGCGATGGCGCGGACTTCGCGCTCCAACCGGAAGTACTTGCGAAAGCCGCGCGCGTCGACGAAGGAGATGAGCCCCAGGCCCACCGCCACGCAGACCGCCACCCGAACCAGCCTGGGACGATTGGACATCAGAGCCGGAGAGCGTACCAGCCGCGCTTGTCCCCGCAAGAAAGCACTCCCGGCTCGGGTTCACTGGGGGCGGGAGGCTTACTCGCCAACCGCCCGCGAGACCAGTTGGTCGATCTCCGAGGCGACCGGCAGGCCGGCGAAAGCGGTAATCAGTCGCCCATCCCTGGCGAAAAGAAACGTGCTGGGCAGCGCGGTGATGGGGCCGAAAGGGGTTTGCCCCTGGCGGATCCGCTCGTCTGCGATCAGCACCGGAAACGAGAGTTGATATTGATCGACGAAGGGCTCCAGGACCTGCGCGCCCTCCAGATCCATCCCCACGCCGACGATGATGAATCCCTTCGCCGCATAGGTTTGCTCGAGCTTCTGGAGAAGTGGAATCGCGCCGATGCAGGGAAAGCACCAGGTGGCGAAGAACTGTACCAGCACCACGCGATCGCGCAGCGCGCTCCAATCGTATGGAACCTGACCCACCGAAGGCAGCGCCAGCGCCGGTGAGAAACGATCCAGCCGCGGCGTTTCGACGCGGTGAGGGCACGCGGCAACGCACAGCGCGAGCGCCCCGATCAGCGCGCGGCACCCGTAGGTCGTCCGCACGGGGCCTCCTACGCCCGCGTGGGCATCGCGCCGGTCTCCACGGAGCGCTGGCAATTGCGACAGAGGCCGTACAACTCCATCTTGTGGGAAGTCACGCGAAAGCCGTGCTTGCGGGCTACCGCTTCCTGCAGCGCCTCGATCCGATCGTTCTCGAACTCGACGATCGTTCCGCACTGCGTGCAGATCAAATGGTCATGATGGTGCCGACCCACCGCCGCTTCGTAGCGGGTCTGGCCGTCGCCGAAGTTTCTCGAGTGCGCCAGACCGCACTCGCTGAGCAGCTTCATCGTCCGGTAGACCGTGGCCACCGAAACCTTGGCATCCTGCTGCCTCACCTTGGACCAGACGTCCTCCACCGAGAGATGCCCCCCCACCGAGAAGAAGGTATCGATGATCAAGCTACGCTGGCGGGTGCTCTTCAGTCCCCGCTGCGACATGTAGCGGCTCAGCACTTCCTCTTTGCTCCACCGATCGCTCACTGAAACCGCTTCTCCCAAGCTTTGACCGCCTCTTCGTCTTCCGGTTCTCCCAGGTCTTGACCGGTCAACACAACTAACGACCGATGGGCCTCCTGGCGAACGCGCGGCTCGGTGTCCCGCAGCGCCCGCACCAGAAGCGGAACATATTTCCGTCCTTCAGGCCGATGCCGGACCACCTCCGCCGCGAGGGCACGCAGATGCGGGTTGTCATCGGAGAGGAGCATCTCGACCTCGTCGACCGGCCTCTCATACCGGTTTTTCGCTCCCGGCAAAAGCAGCGTGAAAAAAAGGACGGTCGCGCCGATCTGGAAGAAGGCTTTGAAGGCGGGGTACCTTCTGGCCCGGACCAGCGCCAGCCGATACAGCGCGAAGCAGATCAGGAACACCAGGAACAAGGTGGGCGCAGCGATCTCCAGCTTCTCGGGCAGAAGTCCCGGAAACCTCCGGGCGCCCAGCGACAAGGCCGCGGAAGCGACCAGCAGCAGGTAGAGCGCCCCCGCCAGGGCAGGCCCGAGCGGAATCCCCGCAACCACCACTTGCGCAGCCCGCCCGCTGCTTACATTGTCAGGGTTTCGATTCATTGATACTCGAGTGAATCAGACGATAAAGCATCGCTTCGGGATAACGAGTTTTCAGATCAAAGTGCCATGCCGATATACGAATATGTCTGCGATAAGTGCGGAAAGCTCAACGACGTGCTGCAGAAGGTGAACGACCCACCTCCTGAACAATGCAACGCCTGTGGGGCCAAGGGCGCTTTGAAGAAGATCGTGAGCCGCAGCTCTTTCATCCTCCGCGGGGGCGGCTGGTACTCGGACCTGTACAGCTCCACCAAGAAGGACGGAGCGGGCAAGACCTCCGAATCCAGCGGATCCGACGGAAAGGCCCCGGAGGCGAAGAAAGAAGCCGGCGGTGCCACCTCGCCCAAGAAACCTGAATCGGCTCCGGCCACTCCTGCCCCCGGCAGCTCATCTGCTGGCTCGAAAAGCTAGCAGTCGCACACCTCCAAAAACTCGCCGCCGTGCGAGGAGTTCGGCAGAATTTGAGCCATGAGGACGATCTTCCTCGCTGTGCTGGCCGTCCTCGCGCCTTCGACACATGCGTTCGCCTCATCGCGTTTCGCGGATGCTCCCCGCCGGGTCCACCTGCCCGCGGACCGGGCTGAAGGGTGGCATCTCGGCGGCAGCTTGCCTTTCGACGAGGCGGGCACGAGCCTGCGCCTCGATTACGGATCCCCGCAGGCTCCTATCGACGAGGGTGGAGGCGTGAGCGCGGAGACGCGGCAGATCATGGCCCTGTTGTTCGGGCTGCTGCTCGGTTTTGGAATTGGACACTTGATCGCGCACGACAGGGACGGGTTCATCCTCTTCCTCGCTCTCGATATCGGAATCATCGTCCTTGCCACCGTGCTGGACATCGTGGTGCACACCGATCTCTTTTGGGTATTCGGAGGGCTCGCGCTTCTGGTCTCGCACATCATTCAGGGGATAGATGCTTATGCAGCCGCCGGAGGACCCCGCCTGGTCGATCGAGCGCGCGAAGACACCATGGTGATCGCCAGCCCTCGCGATCGGGACGCCCCGACGCCCGCCATTCGCTTTTACAGCTTCAGCTTCTGAAGACCAACGGATGACCGATCTCCAAGCTAGCAGGGTGTGTCGCTCGCCCCGGTTTCGCGTCGCGAGCGAGCCGCGCTCTCTGTGGCTCGCCGTTGTCGCGGCCGCGCTGGCCAGCGGCTGCGCCACGTACACCCATCTGCCCTTGGAGGATCGCGGCAATCTCGAGCGCGACCTGACCGGGAGGCACAGCGAGAAATTCCTGCGCTTGTCCTACTACGTGACGCCGTTCTTCGGGGACGCCAGCAAGAAGCTGCTCACGCCGGTGCCGCCCGAAGAGGTGCGGCTCCTCAATCAGCCGAGCGGCGCCCCGATTCATCCGGGCCCGGTCGAAAGAATCCTGCCGGCGGGGACGCGCGTACGAATCCTCAAGGTGGAGTTCCCCACGACCTGGGCGATGGCCGAGCGGATCCTCTACACGCCGCGAACGCAGCCGTGGATCTATCTGGAGGCGGCGACGCAACCGGAGGGCTTGCCACTGATCCTGGTTCTCCGGCAGGGGATCGACAGCAGCGAGGAATTCGTGGCGGAGCTGGAGCGCTACCTCTCCAACCTCGACCCGGCGCCGATCATCTCGCGTTGGTCGGAGACCGTACGGCAGGCAGTGCGCACCAAGAACGCCGTGGTCGACATGCCCGCCGAAGCGCTGGAGATGGCCTGGGGCTACCCGGATGTGAAGCGGATCTCCTTCTCCGATTCGGTGAAGAACGAACAGTGGACCTATCCCGATGGCCAGCGCGTCGCATATCTGGCGGACGGTCGCGTGGCGCGGCTGGAGTCGGGCAACAAAGAGCGCTAGTTCCAGCCCCCCGAGCGACCGCCCCGCCCTCCCTTTCTCCGGCGGCGGCCTTCCTTCCGACTCTCGGCCTCTCGTGCTTCGCCGGGCCGCGTGAGCTTGGGCAGCTCCCCCATCATCACTGCCCAGCATTGGCCGGCGATCAGCGCTTCCACCAGCTCGGCTTGGCCGCGAATGGGTTTCTTGAACAGCGTGGCCGCCCTGCCCACCTCGTCGAGCGACCCACGTGCGTCGCTTCCTCCCACGCACGGCAGCTTCAGACTCTCCGCCGCCTCCAGCGCCAGCTCGTTGGCCGTCTGGCGAACCTTCGGGTTGTACGCCTCCACGGCGTTGAGCCCCTGGATGGTGAGGATGAAATCACCAGCTGGATACTGGATCTCGCGATCGTACGGGCGCGCCGCGACGATCGCCGCGCCCAGCGACTTCAGCTTGGCAAGACACTCCGTTGCGCTCCAGGGTTTTTCCCGGTTGGAGCCCCACATCTGGACCGGCTCCGGAGCAAGCTCCGGGCGCGGAAAAAAACAGAGATACTGGCCGCGGTCCGTCACCAGCTCGAGCCCGATGAAGATTTTCACCTTGCTCTTGCCGCCCAGCTCGAGCAGCTCCTCGAAGCCGTCCTGGGTGTTGGTCTCGGTGAAGGCCACGCCGTCCAGGCCGAACAGCGCCGCGCGCTCGAGCACCAGCCGCGGGCTGAGCTCGCAGCCTTTGGAGAGATGTGAATGCACGTGGAGGTCGATGAGCATGGAAGGCGCATTCCTAGCACAAGCGGCCCGAAGGTCGAATGGCTTACGCCAGGGCGTAGGCCTGCAACGGAAAGGAGGCCGAGCGCGTCGTCCTCTCCTCGTTCGTCCGGATCAGGTATCCCATCAACATCAGCGAGGAGGTGTTTTGCAGCACCCGACCCGGATCCTTGGAGATCAGGTTTGCGCTGTACGAAAGGAAGAATTGCGCCAGATCCTCCCCGGCCTCGCGGACGATCAGCCCATTGAGCAGCGCTGGATCCATGTTGCGGATCGCGTTGATGAAATCGACTGCCAGATCCTTCTTCGATTTGACGTTCACGTCCTCGCCCCAATCCGCCCACCATCCCGAGGCGGCGAGCCTCAGGTCAGACGGCGTCTAATGTATGCACGTGGTCGCCCGTGCTAAGTGTCCGGGCGAAAGCAGCAACTTCGCCGCAACGCACGGTTTTTGACACCTCGTTCCACGCCGTGCGATAAGCGCGGGGAAATACACTCGGAAGGAGAGGCGCGATGTTCACGGGCGTGAAGGTCTTCTCCGCGACCAAAGCCAAAGAACGCGAGGAGCTGGGGGAGAACGTCACTCGCTGGATGAAGAGCAACTCCGACCTCGAGATCGTGGACAAAGTCGTTTGTCAATCGAGCGACAACGAGTTCCACTGCTACTCGATGATTCTCTTCTACAGGCACACCAAGCAGACCTAGTCGCTGCCGTCGCTGGTAACTGCCGGACTCGTCGAGCGCTGATTCAGACGCTCCACCAGTACGACCACTTCAGCAAAAAGACATCGGTCGCTGGTCCCGCGCCAAGGCGGCTGGGCAGCAGCGTCGCCGGAGCAACGGCATCCGATGGCACCGGCAGCTCGGATTGCGACCGGGTGTAGACCAGGAACAGCGTGGAACCGAGCCGGTACTCCCATCGGAGCACCACGTTGAGGTTCAGCGCGGAGTTGTGGAAGTTCGGATTGCCCCCATAGGTAGTGGGCTGAAGGTCGGCAATGTGGATCGGCTCGCCCTGCGAGCGCGCTACGTAGAATTGGCCGTACTGGCCGAAGGCGCTGAAAAGCTGCGCGTACGCCTGCACCGTCAGTCGAGGGCTCAGCACCACCTGCTGGCGCAAGATGACAGAAAGCACCCGCGCGTCGAGGATCCCGAAGACGTACTGGTCGGAACCGAGCGCGTCCACGTACCTGGCCCCATACGGCGTGTAATCGAAGGACGCTTCCAGCTGCGTCTCGACATTGGGGTGCGGTCGCGCGAGGAGTCGAACCCCTCCTCCATAGCCAAAGCGGGCCGCTGGCACCTCGAGCTTTGGTCGCCATCCAATTCCGAAGCTTCCGTTCACCGAGAACATCCGGTTGGTGTCGGTCTGCCCATACGGTCCGAAGAACACTACCGGCTGACGCTGGAACGGGATTCCAGTGGTCGAAACCTCGCGGATGTCGAATCGGAGATCGTCGTAGGAAACGTTCACTCCGACTGAATGAAACCCCGGCAGGAGTGCATTGGCTCCCAGCCCGATGCCATAGCCGCGATCGATGTTGCGTCCATCCGTCGACCAGCTCTTCGCTACGGTGAGATTCGAATAGAAATTGTGCAAGCGACCGAACCCGGCGGGTCGTACGTATCCGAGGTTGGCCCGAACGGATTGCACGTTCTGATTGGGCTGAAATCCGGTCGCATTCAGCTCCAGCCTGGGCGTTTCGTATTCGTAGCGCAGATCGAAGCGGAGCGGCTCGCCGCCCAACTTTCCCGCTGTGACGTATGTTCCATAGCCTCGATCGCGCGGATGCAGCAGCGTGCCGTCGCGCAGCGTCCGGCGCGGCGATCCGCCGACCACCTGCGAAGCATCGACTTGACCGAGCAGCACCCACTCCGCATTCGCGCTGCGAAGATTCCAATCGATGGCGGCCGCGTTTCCGCCTTTGACGTCGCAGGTCGCCGGGCGAACGGCATCATCCAGATCCGATTCGTCCTCGGTGCATCGCGGGGCGATCGGCGTCGCCAGCGCCAAAGTTGCGCCCACCGTCGAATTGCTCGCCAGCTTCTTTCGGGCAACCGCGCTGAAGAAATTTTCGGGAACGGGAGTGAGCGACGCGAACGAGTCGCGAAAAGCGAAGTGAAGCGGACGCGCGATGGAGAGTGCGAAGTGGCGGTCCGGCATGGCCTCGTCGGCACCGGGAGTTGACGGGCCGGCTACGAATGCATCGAGCACACCGATGTCCACGCCTTCGCCAATGCTCCCGCTCAGCTTTGCCGCGGCGGCGATGGGCGTCTTCAAGCCGATCCTCCGCGAGTAGAAGAGCATCTGCGGCGACCGCCCGTCCTCCGCCCCTACCGGCTGAAACAGATCGAAGCCGTGGGTGAAGAACGGCCGCTTCTCCGGGAAGAACGGCTCGAAGTTGGAGAGATTGAGGATCACCTGGTCCGCTTCCACCTGGCCGAAATCGGGATTGAGCGTTCCGTTGAGCGTCAGCCTGCTGGTCAGCGCGGCCTTGAAGTCCAGCCCCACGTCGAAGGATGGATCGAAGAGCCTTGGCTGCGGAATGGAGGCATCGGAGAACTGCGGCCGGATGGTCGCTCGCGTGGCCAGATACGGCATCACCTCGATGTCGCGGCGCGAGGTGAGGCCCTCGATCCCCGTCAGGTGCCCGAAGCGGGAAACGTAGCCGTTGGAATTTCGTGGAATGAGCACGCTGTCGATCACCTCGTGCGTGCGCGCCAGCTCTCGCCGCACGAAGAAGCCCCAGGTTTGCGTCGCTGCGGCCGGGAAGCGAAGCCGGTGCAACGGGATTGCGAACTCGACGGACCATCCGTCTGGACGCGTGGCTACTTCGGCTGCCCAAACTGCATCCCAGTCGTCGCTGGACTGCGTGTCCTGATAGACGAGGCTGTCCTTGAGCACGCCTGCCGCGGTGGCTACGAAGATGAAAGCCGTTCGATGGTCGTGATTGCCATCGATGGCGATCCCGACCGCGTCCGAAGGAGGAGGACGATCGCGGCGCCCAAGCTGTCGGAGGATCTGCTCCGGCCGCGAGTCGTAGCAGACGATGCCCACGTACAAGCTGTCATCGTCATACAGCACTCGAAGCTCGGTGCGCTCGGAGGGCTGTGCACCCTCTTCGGGGAAGGACTGGACGAAGCCGTTGAACAGCGGCGCCTGGCGCCAGCCGGGCTCATCCAGCTTGCCGTCGAGATGAATCGGGCTCGTCGCGCGCGCAGCCTGGATCAGCTGCGTCATCCCCGGGCCCTCTGCGGCTGCGAATGCAAGCGAGGATGTCAGCGCGAAGGCGGCGAGCACTCGTTTGTCGAACACGTCGCTTCGCACCCCTCTTCGCTCCCAGCCTTTCAGCTCGCAGCGGCCTGATCAACATCCGAATACGGGGCGAAACGGCCGGTATTGCATTCGCGCCGGTGGATCTGCTTAAGCCAGATGCGATCGCCGACGCGAAAGGAGCGACAGATGCGGCTGAGCGGAAAGACGGTGGGCGTCTTCTTGGAAGAAGGGTTTGAGGATCTCGAGTTCTGGGTCACGGTGATGCGCCTCCGGGAAGAAGGAGCGAATGTTCGCGTGCTGGGCAGCGATCGATCGAAAACCTGGACGGGAAAGCATGGTCTCAAGGCGAACTGCACGGACAATTTCGCGGAGGTTCTTCCCAACGAGCTCGACGCGCTGGTGGTTCCCGGCGGGTGGGCGCCGGACAAGCTGCGACGGTTTCCCAAGGTTCTGGAGCTCGTCAGCGCCGTCCATGCGAGCGGGAAGATCGTCGGCCTGATCTGTCACGCGGGGTTGGTGGGCATCTCGGCGAAAATCGTGCGCGGCGTGCGGTGCACCGGCTCGCTCGGAATCAAGGACGACCTGGTGAACGCCGGGGCGACGTTCGTGGACACTCCCGCGCTTCGCGACGGCAATCTGGTCTGGGGCCGAGTAGTGGAGGACATCCCGGACTTCTGCCGCGAGCTGGTCCAGGCGATCGCTTCGCGGTAGCTTGCGACCAGGGCTACGTCCGAGACTAGGTCACGTCGCCGATCAGGAAAGGCGTGGTGGTCGGTTTCTCGCTGCCGCCCGCGGGCTCCAGGGTGACTGCGAACTTTTCGGGACGTCCGGCCTGCAGGAGCTTGGGGTCCACCGCCACCAAGCTCCGACCGTCAGGTCCAGGTCGCAGCAGGCCGGCGTTGATCGCGTCGCCTCCGCGGATGATCCACAGCTCGTAGTCCTTGCCCACGGTCGGCGCGAGCGCACTGACGAGGACCATCGCCCTTTGCTGCTCCGGGTTGAAGATTGCGCTGCCGCGCGAGGCAGTCTGCGAGCCCGCAGAAGGCCCGAGTGGCACCACCTTGGTAGAAGGAAGCTCGAGCAACGCCAACGCCTGCTTCTGCACGTCGACGTTCCTGCGCATCGCTTCGAGCTCTTGCAGGCACTGCGCGCGCTCCGCGGCTGCGGCGCTCGCCTGCGCCAGCTGCGCGTTCTTCGCCCTGAGCTCCGAGCGATAGGACATCCCTATGACGATGGCGATTGCGCAAGCGGTGGCTGCCGCCATCGCCACGGCCCAGGGAAACCAGCTGCGCCGCGGCTGACGCGCCGGTTCGCGGGCGCGGGAAGGCGGCGGATCCAGGCGGGCTTCGATCTTTCCCCAGACGCCGGGCGAGGGTTGAATCGGAGCAACGGAGCTGCCCAGGAGCCCCGCCGCCTCGATGGCCCGGTTCAACGCCGCCGGACAGCCCTCGTGCGGCCCACCATCCGCCAGATGCCGGTCGCACTCCGCGCGCTCTGCCGGATCGAGAGCATCGAGCGCGTATGCCCAGACGTTCTCTTTGAAGGCCGAGCAGTTCACGAGAGACCCTCCCGCTCACCCAGCATCAGCGCCATCTTTTCCATCCCGAGCCGAACGCGCGTCTTCACGGTGCCCAGAGGATCTCCGGTCCGCTCGGCGATCTCCCGCTGCGAGAGCCCCTCGAAGTACGCCAGCTCGAGCACCGTGCGCTGCTCGGCGGGAAGCGATTGCAGGGCCGCGTGGATCCGCTCTCGGTTCTGGCGCTGCTCAGCAGCCTCGAGCGGAGGCGCGGCATCGGAGATTGGATTGGCGGCGCTCACGTTGCTCAGGTGGGCCGCGGCCGCACCGCGGGCACGCAGGCGATCGATAGAGCGGCTGCGAGCGATAGTCACGACCCATCCTTCGATCCCCCCGCGGCGAGGATCATACTCTCGCGCCCTTTTCCAAATTTCGAGAAAGGTCTCCTGCAAGACTTCCTCGGCATCCGGCCGCGTGCCCAAGACCTTCAATGCGATGGCAAAGGCCCTTCCGCTGCATCGATCGTAGATGGCGCGCAAGGCGGAGGAGTCGCCGCGGATCACCCTGTCGAGCTGCTCTCTGTCGGCGGCTGCCGCCGCGCCCTCCACAGGGCGGACGCTCCCCATGAGGCGAAACGGATATACCAGGAAGGGCCATTTCAACAGACTTTTGAACGGTAGGCGACCTCCATCACTTGATTCCGTAGCAACCGAGCGAATGGATCTGTCGGTTACGCCGCGAATGCATCATCATGTCGAAAGGGCTCCAAGCCTGACTATGGCTCAGCGAATCGGCAGCATGGTGATCGAGGGAGTCGAGCCCGAGTTGGACTGTGGCCGGTATGCGGTCAAGCGCGTGGTGGGCGACTCGTTCCGCGTGCGCGCCGACATCTTCAAGGAAGGACACGACGTCATCGCCGCCGTGGTGCGATGGCGGCAGATTGGCCCACTGGCGCAGGCCAGCCCGGAGTGGAACGAATCCGCGATGCGCCCGTTGGGCAACGATCGATTTGAATCCGAGTTTCCGCTCGCGCGGAACGGACGGTACGCGTACACCATCGAAGCTTGGCCGGACGCCTTCCGCACCTGGGCCGGAGAGGTACAGCGAAAGGTCGCGGCCGGCCAATCGGTGACCAGCGAGCTGATCGAGGGAGCCGCGCTGCTGCGGCAGGCGGCGCAGCGAGCGGGAAGCGGACCCGACGGACGAAGGCTGGCCCAGGCAGAGAAGATCCTCCTCTCCGAGACTCCCGCCACGGCACTTTCCACCGCCTTGGACCCTGCTGTTGTGGATGCCGCCTCACGGCATCCCGATCGCAGCGTCGCCACGCGCTACGAGCGGGAGCTGCAGGTCTACGTGGACCGCCCCTTGGCGATGACCGGCGCATGGTACGAGTTCTTTCCGCGCTCAGCGGCTCGGGACGAAAAGCGCCACGGAACTTTCAAGGACGCGGAGGCGCTTTTGCCGCACGTGGCCCAGCTTGGATTCGACGTGGTCTACCTTCCGCCCATCCACCCGATCGGAAGGACGGGCCGCAAGGGCCGCAACAACGCCCTGAGCGCCGGCCCCGGCGATCCGGGGAGCCCCTGGGCGATCGGCTCTGCCGAGGGCGGGCACAAGTCGGTCCACCCTCAGCTCGGCACGCTCAAGGACTTCCGCGCCTTCGTGGAGTCGGCGGAGCAGCAAGGTCTCGAGGTGGCGCTCGATCTTGCCTTTCAGCTCTCGCCCGATCACCCGTACGTGAAAGAGCATCCGGAGTGGTTTTCCTGGCGGCCCGACGGCACGCTGAAGACCGCCGAAAATCCTCCCAAGCGCTACGAGGACATCGTCAACTTCGACCTCCTCGGTCCCGCTCGCGAGTCCCTCTGGTCGGAGCTGAAATCCGTGGTGCTGTTTTGGATCGAACTGGGCGTTCGCATCTATCGCGTTGACAATCCTCACACCAAGCCGCTGGTTTTCTGGAGTTGGTTGATCCGCGAGGTGCAGGACCTCCATCCGGACGTCGTCTTCCTCGCGGAGGCGTTTACCCGACCGAAGGTGATGAAGGCGCTGGCCAAGGCCGGCTTCAGCCAGTCGTATACCTACTTCACCTGGCGGATCTTCAAGTTCGAGATCGAGCAATACCTTCAGGAGCTCACGCAGGGGCCTGAGGCGGAGTACATGCGCGGCAATCTCTGGCCGAATACGCCGGACATCCTCTCCGAGTTCCTGCAGCAGGGCGGACCGCCGGCGTTCAAGATTCGCCTGGCGCTCGCCGCCACCCTCTCATCTTCCTACGGAATCTACAGCGGCTACGAGCTGTGCGAGGCGCGCGCCGTGCCGGGGACGGAGGAGTACCACGATTCGGAGAAGTACCAGCTCGTCCACTGGGATCCGGAGCGCCCGGGCAACATTCGACCGTTCGTCGAGCGCATCAACCGGATCCGCAAAGAGAACCCAGCGCTGCGGCTCTACCGCAATCTGCGCTTCCACCGCGCGGACAACGACCGCGTGATCTTTTACGGCAAGAGCACGCCGGACCGTTCCAATCAGATTCTGGTGGCGGTGAGCTTGGACCCGCACGCGCCCCAGGAGGCGCTGCTCGAGGTGCCGTTGACAGAATTGGGAATCGGTCCGGACGAGACCTATCAAGTGCACGAGCTGTTGCGGGGCGAGCGCGCACTGTGGAAAGGGGCGCACGCGCAGGTGAAGCTCTCGCCCGATCAGCCGGCGGCGATCTGGTCGGTGCTGCGCTTCTCACGACGTGAGAACGAATTCGACTATTACTTCTGAGCGGGGTCCATGATCGAGAACGATCCTCTCTGGTACAAGCGGGCCATCATCTATGAAGTTCACATCCGAGCTTTTCTGGATTCGAACGGCGACGGAATCGGCGACATCCAGGGACTGATTCAAAAGCTTCCGTACCTGGAGGGCCTAGGCGTCACCTGCCTGTGGGTGCTGCCGATGTACCCCTCGCCGCAGCGCGACGACGGCTACGACATCTCGGATTACTGCAACATCCACCCCGACTACGGGACGCTCGAGGACTTCAGGCAGCTGGTCGAGGAGGCACACCGGCGCAATATCCGCATTCTGACGGAGCTGGTGGTCAACCACACCTCCGATCAGCATCCCTGGTTTCAGGAGGCGCGGCGGGATCCCAAGTCCCCCAAGCGAGATTGGTACGTGTGGAGCGACACCGACGACCGGTACAAGGGGGCGCGGATCATTTTTCTGGATACCGAGCGTTCCAATTGGACCTGGGATCCGGTTGCCAAGCAGTACTTCTGGCACCGGTTCTTCTCGCACCAGCCCGACCTCAACTACGACCACCCGGAAGTCCAGCAGGCGATGCTGGAGGTGATGAAATTCTGGCTGGACATCGGCGTCGACGGATTTCGCTGCGATGCGGTCCCCTATTTGTTCGAGCGGGAAGGCACCAATTGCGAGAACCTCCCCGAAACGCACGCCTTCCTGAAGAAACTGCGTGCGAAGATCGACGCCGAATACAACGGCCGCGTCCTTCTGGCGGAGGCCAATCAATGGCCCTCCGACGTCCGCTTGTACTTTGGCGAGGGAGACGAGTTTCACATGGGCTTCCACTTCCCGGTGATGCCCCGCCTGTTCATGGCCATCCGCCGCGAAGATCGGACGCCCATCGCGGAGATCATGCAGCAGACGCCGGACATCCCACCCATCTGCCAATGGGCGATCTTCTTGCGAAACCACGACGAGCTGACGCTGGAGATGGTGACCGACGAAGATCGCGACTACATGTACCGCGAGTACGCCACGGACAAGCGCGCGCGGCTGAACCTGGGCATTCGCCGGCGGCTGGCGCCGCTGATGGACAACGGCCGGCGCCGGATCGAGCTGATGCACAGCCTGCTGTTCAGCCTGCCGGGCACCCCCGTCCTCTACTACGGCGATGAGATCGGCATGGGCGACAACATCTACCTGGGCGACCGAAACGGCGTCCGCACTCCGATGCAGTGGACCGGCGATCGCAACGCCGGCTTCTCACGCGCGGATGCAGCCGCTCTGTATGCGCCGGTGATCGCGGATCCAGTCTACGGTTACCAGGCAGTCAACGTGGAGGCGCATGAGCGGCTGCGCACCTCGCTGCTCAACTGGGTGAAGCGGATCATCCGAATCCGCCAGCGCTACCCGCTCTTCGCCTTCGGCAAGCTCAAATTCCAGAACCCGTCGAATCCCAAGGTAATGGCTTTCCTGCGCACCCACGGCGATCAAGTGGTGCTGGTGGTTTGCAACCTGTCGCGCTTCGCGCAACCAGCCGAGCTTCCGCTCTCCGAGTGGAGCGGCTGGACACCGGTGGAGCTGATCGGCGAAACCCCTTTCCCGACCATCACCGAGCGGCCGTACCAGCTGTCGATGGGTCCCTACATGTTTCTCTGGTTCAGACTGGAGAAGCCGGGGGCCAGAAAGGTGTGAGCGATGGGCGCGGACCTATCTCAGCTTTCCCAGTTTCTGCAACAGCAGCGCTGGTTCGGATCCAAGGGCATTCCGATCAAGCAGGTGGCGCTGATCGAGCAGGCCGACTTCCCGGTTGCATCCGACGCCGCCTGCCCAGGCGGAGTCTTCTCCATTGCCATCGCCGAGGTGACTTACGACCTTGGTACGCCAGAGCGCTATCAGCTGCTGGTTTGTCGTAGACCGGATGGAACCGTTACGCCCGCTCTCCAGCAGGACGCCATTGCCCGCGAGCTGCTCCGGTTGATCCGTGGAAACCTTTCGATCCCCTCGGGCTCGGGAAGAATCCGCGGCGAGTCCTTTCCCGAATTCCGCGCCGTCGTGGAGAAGCTCTCCGCCTCTCCTTCGATTCGGCGGATGGAAGTCGAGCAGAGCAACTCCTCGGTGGTGTTCGACGAGCGAGCGATCCTCAAGGTGATTCGAAAGATCGAAGCCGGCGTGAATCCCGAGCTGGAAATGGGACGCTTCTTGGCGACGCACCCCGGCTTCAAGTGGGCGCCGGCGCTCCTCGGCGCGATCTTCCTGGAAGGGCCGGTGGAGGCCACGCTCGCCGTGTTGCACCAGTTCATTCCCGCCGAGAGCGATGCCTGGAAGTACACCCTCGGCGTGTTTCGCGATCGCCCCAGGTTGCCGCCGGCGTTTTGGGACGAGGTGAAAAAACTGGGCTCGGTGCTCGGGCAGCTTCACCTGGTGCTCGCCTCCGAGCCGAATGATCCCGCGTTCACGCCGGAGCCGATCCAGAAGGAGGATTTGCAGCGCTGGAGCTCGTCGATCATCGGCGAGATCGGCGTCACGGTCGCCGCCGCGACGCGCGCGATTCCGGAGCTGGCGGATCGCCGCGACGCGCTGGTGGAGCGCGCGCGCAAGCTGGCCAAGATTGCTCCCTCTGGGAAGAAAATCCGCGGGCACGGCGATCTTCACCTCGGACAGGTGCTTCGCTCGCGGGGCGAGTGGTTCATCTTCGATTTCGAAGGCGAGCCCGCCCGCAGCTTCAACCAGCGGCGGGAGAAGCACACTCCCCTGAAGGACGTGGCCGGCATGCTCCGCTCCTTCGCCTACGCGGCTGCTGCAGTGGAGCTGGAAGGAGCGGCTCCCGGTGAGCGCGCCTTCGCCTGCCGCGACGCCTTCCTGGATGGTTACCTGCGAACCACCAAGAGCTCGGATCTGCTGCCCGAGGGCGAGGAGGGTTTCCGGGTGACGTTGGAGGCGCTGGAGCTGGAGCGCAGCGTCTACGAGCTTCGCTACGAGCTGCAGAGCCGCCCGGACTGGGTGCGGATCCCGGCGCGCACGCTGCTGGACATGGGGATGGCAAGTTGAAGCGACCCAGCGACAGCGCGGAGCTCGAATCGCAAATCCAGCAGATCATCGAGTTGCGCCACCGCAGCCCGCACGACGTCCTGGGGATCCACCCGGACGGCAGCGGCGTGGTGGTCCGCGCCTACCGCCCCGATGCGACCTCCATCGACGTGCTCCCCGACTTCGGCGGCCGAATTCCGATGAAGCACCGCCGCGATGGTTTTTTCGAGGCCCGGTTGAACAGCCGCGATTCGGTATTCGGGTACCTGCTCGAAGTGCGGTACCCGGACCAGGCAGTCTTCACGCTGCGCGACCCCTACAGCTTCTTGCCGACTCTAGGAGAGCTGGATCTCTACTTCGCGGGAGAGGGCCGCCACGAGCGCCTCTGGGAGCGGATGGGGGCGCATCCGGTCCACCTGGGAGCGGTGAGCGGCGTCTCGTTCGCCGTGTGGGCACCCACCGCGGTGGGCGTTTCGGTGGTGGGGGACTTCAATTCGTGGGACGGTCGTCTCCACGCGATGCGCTCGCTCGGCGCCTCGGGGATCTGGGAGCTTTTCGTCCCGGAGGTGGGCGAAGGCGCCCGCTACAAGTTCGAGATCGGCGTTCAGGGTGGCGGTCCGCGAATGCTGAAAGCAGATCCGTTCGCGTTCCGCACCGAGGTCCCTCCGGCCACCGCTTCCGTGGTGCATGACCTGAAGCATTTTCGCTGGACCGACCGCGGCTGGATGGAGTCGCGCTCCACCTCCGACCCTCGGAAGCCGCTCTCGATCTACGAGGTGCACCTGGGCTCCTGGCGCTGGGTGCACGAGGAGGGCCATCGACCGATGACGTACCGCGAAGCGGCCACGGCGCTGGCGGACTACGTGGTGCAGATGGGCTTCACCCACGTCGAGTTCCTTCCGCTCGCGGAGCATCCCTTCGGTGGATCGTGGGGCTATCAGGTGACCGGCTACTACGCGCCCTCGGCCCGTTATGGGCACCCGGACGACCTGCGCTTTCTGATCAACTACCTGCACCAGCGCGGCATCGGGGTGATCATGGACTGGGTGCCGGGGCACTTTCCCAAAGACGCGCATGGATTGGCGCGCTTTGACGGCAGCGCGCTCTACGAGCACGAGGATCCGCGCAAGGGAGCGCACCCGGACTGGGGCACGCTGATCTTCAATCTCGGCCGCAACGAGGTGCGCAATTTCCTGCTGGCCAACGCGCTGTTCTGGATCGAGGAATACCACGTGGACGGTCTGCGCGTGGACGCCGTCGCCTCCATGCTCTACCTCGACTACAGCCGCGGGCCTGGGCAATGGATTCCCAATCGCGCGGGCGGACGGGAAAACGAGGAGGCGATCTCGTTCTTGCGCGAGGTGACCACCACGGTGCGGCGCAAGCACCCGGGCGTGGCGATGATCGCCGAGGAATCCACCGCCTGGCCCAAGGTGACCGCGCCGGCATCGGAGGGTGGGCTGGGCTTCCACTTCAAGTGGAACATGGGCTGGATGCACGACACGCTGTCCTACTTTTCCAAGGATCCGATCTATCGCGCGCACCACCACCGCCAGCTCACCTTCGGAATGCTGTACGCCTGGAGCGAGCGCTTCGTGCTCCCGCTTTCACACGACGAGGTGGTTCACGGGAAGGGCTCGCTGCTCGGCAAGATGCCGGGGGATGCGTGGCAGCGGGCGGCGAACCTGCGCGCGCTGTTGGCCTGGATGTGGGCCCATCCCGGGAAGAAGCTGCTCTTCATGGGCGGGGAGTTCGCTCAAGCGCGTGAATGGAATCACGACCGCAGCCTGGACTGGCACCTGCTGGAGGATCCGGTGCACCAGGGCTTGCAGAGAGTGGTGACGGAGCTCAACCGGTACTACCAGCAGGAGCCGCCGCTGTTCGAGAGCGATTCCGATCCTGCGGGCTTTCAGTGGATCCAGGCGGACTCGGCGCAGGCCAACGTGCTCGCGTTCATCCGCAAGTCCCACGGCCAAGACCGTTACCTCGTCTGCGTCGCCAATCTTTCCCCGGTCCCCAAGTCGCGTTACCGGATCGGGATGCCGCGCGTCGAACGGTACGTCGAGGTGCTGAACACCGATGCGCCGCCGTTCGGCGGAAGCGGAATGGGAAACAGCACGCCGGTGGAGGTGGAAGCGCGGCCGTGGGACGAGCAGCCAGCGTCGGCCGAGCTGACTCTACCGCCCCTGGCCGTGCTGTGGCTGATGCCGATCGCGCAGCTCACCTAACCGCTCGCCCCGAGCGCAGCGAAGCGCAGTCGAGGGGTCGCCGATATAGCCCTCGACTACGCGCCTTCGGCGCTACGTTCGGGCAGAACGGGGCCTAGCGAACAGAGCTTCGGATCTGCTCGAGGTAGGGTGCGGGCAGCCCTGCGGCCTCCGCGCCTCGCAGCAGCGCCTCCACGAAGCGCGCGCTCACCGGTCCCTCGAGGCTCGAGCGCTCGGGTCGCGTGGTGAAGGCCGTGGCGGTGAGCTCGCGTCCGTCGACGCGGACCTTGACCTCGCGTTCAACGCACATGCCGGTGATTGCCCCCTCCTTGTGCTGGATGATGGGCCAATCGGCGCCAGCGATCTCCAGCAGCCGGCCGAACACGCTCGAACCCGGCCGATCGACCAGACCGGCGACGCGACCGCCCCACCAGCGCGAGGGGAAATCGTAGACCAGCTCGACATCGAGCGCCTGTGCCACCTTCCCTTCCGGCAGCTGAAAGAACGAGTAGCCGTGCTGTCCGCGCCACTCCTCGAAAGCCGCCCGGTCGAGAACGGTGGAGTAAGCGAAGTAGAGCCGGGGCGCAGCGTTCTGCGACTCCTGGCGAGCCTTGATCACCTGATCGTAGTGCGAGTCCATACCGTGTGACCGCCTGCTGAAGGTTGAGCTCCGAGGGCGAGCCGGTCAGCCCTCGGCCTTTGACCTTCTGTACACTGCCGCCTTCCGCACCGCGCGAGCGCCCTCCTTGAATACCCCGAACATGCCGCCCAGATCGAGCCTCGCGGTTCGAACGAACAGTTTGAGCGCCCGTTCACTGTGGTCTGCCAAGGCGCTCAACTTCTCCAGTCGGCTCAGGCGCTGGGCCGATACATTCCCCGCCTCGGCCGCGAGACGCCGTGCCTCAGCCATCTCCGATCGAATCCGGTTGATGAACTCCGCCTCCCGTTGCTCGATCACGCGGGTCACCATGCGGACCAGCTCGGTCTCCGCCCGATAGCGCCAGGCGGGATCCCCGCGACGGCGTTCGCGGCGGATCACGTTCCAGCGCTCCAGATCCCGGATCAACATGGAGACGCCCCCCTTCGAGAGTCCGAGCTCGCGCTCGATCTCGCCTGCGGAAAGCTCCTCGCCGCGCAGGTAAAGCAGCGCCCAGACGCGTCCCTGGTTGCGTTTGAAGCCCCAGAACTCGATCACGTCGCCAACCGCATCGATGGCGGTGGCTTCCCAGCGCGCCAGCCTTCCGACGGCGGGCTCCGAATGTGCAATCGACGGGTTCATCAAGGGACGACTCTCTCCGGCACTTCCTCGCGCCGTTGTACCCCGGTGGAAAGCCGCCTCGCCCAGGTGACCAACTGGGCGCCGCTCCTGGAAGCCGCATAGGGACCGAGCGCGTCGATCGCCGCTTCGATCTCCGAGTTCATCCGGTCCAGCGCCACCTCCACCGCGCCCGAGCACAAGACGGCCGTGCCCAGCTCGCGCGCGCGGTCCGGCGTCATCGCTGCAAACGCCCAGGACTCGCGAATGCGCCGGCGCAGCTCCTCGTCCTTGGCTGCGGCGAGCAGAACCGGCAACGAGGGGGTTCTCGATTGCAGGTCTGCGTGTTGCGGCTTTCCCTGATCGGTGCCGGTAAGGTCGCGCACATCGTCGGCGATCTGGAAGGCCACACCCAATCGCCTGCCGAACATCGAAAAGCGCGCGCGGGCGAGCGAGTCTCCGGCGAGCAGAGCCGCCGCAACGCCGCACCAGGCGAACAGCGAGCCGGTCTTGCCCTCGGCGATCGCCCGCAGCCCGTCGACCGACAAGGCCACGTCCCCTCGCGCTTCCACCTCGGCGATCGCTGCCCGGGTCATCTCCGCTACGGTGACGATGGCCTCTTGGGTCAGGCGACCGTCGATGGCGGACAGCTTGGTCAGAGCAGTGGTCAGCAGCATGTCTCCGGTCATCACCGCCACGATGTTTCCCCACCGTGCATTCACGGTCGGGCGTCCCCGGCGGAACATTCCACCGTCGACGACGTCGTCGTGGAGCAGGCTCGCCGAGTGGATCAGCTCCGCTGCCACCGCCACGTCCACCAGGTGCTGGCCCGGTGCACCGCAGGCATCGGCAAAAAGTCGCACCATCAGCGGGCGAACCCGCTTGCCACCCGCGCCGACGCACAGGTGCCGAGCGGCCCCCAGCAGGGTTTGGCCGTCCAGGGGACCGTCGGAGGAAGGCCCTGCCAAGGCGACGTCGAGCGATTGCTCCACGCGGCCCAGGAAATCGCCCAAGTCGAGCGCAGGGTGCATGCGGTTCATATAGTTCAAGACGGTTTGAACTGCACCTCAATCGTTGGAATGCCTCTCGGCCGCTGCTCCGCGCCGAGTGGCGCTCAGCTGACTACCTTGAGCCGTGCGGATTTCAATTGGACAATCGACGTGCAACCTTGCCCGGCCAGCTCCGCTCGATCGTCCTTTCACGCCTCGCCTTCCTCACCACCGCGCTGCCGATCTTGCGGCCGGGGACGACGCTGCCCGCGTCTTCCGCGCCGTACTTGTCCGGACCTCAGCTTCCGCCCTCCGCAGAGGCGCTCCACCAGCCACCCGGCGCACTGCGCAGATCGCTGACCTCCTCCTCCGCGGAAGGAATGGTGGCCGAGGTGGTGAGCGCGTGCGCAGGCGGCGCAGTTCTCACCGGCTGGGCGCTGTACTTGGGCTGCAATCCGTTCTGGATCGGAATGCTGGGTGCGCTCCCCTTCTTTGCTCAGCTCACCCAGCTGCCGGCGGCCTGGTTCACCGCCTTCGCCGGTCAGCGGCGCGTGGCGATCGCCGCGGTCTGCGCGTCGAGGCAGGCGCTGCTGCCTTTGGCTGCCCTTCCGTTTCTCGATGTCTCGCAGCAGACAAAGCAGGCTCTGCTGCTGGGCGTCGCCGGCCTCTCAGCGCTGCTCGGCGTGCTGGGGAACAACGCGTGGGTCACCTGGATGGGCGAGCTCGTCCCGCGCCGAATCCGCGGGCGCTACTTTGGGCAACGCACCGCCGCGTGTACCCTCGCTGGAACAGCGGCATCGCTCAGCGCTGGCCTCCTGCTGGACCGTGCGCGGTACCTGCAGGCCACCGGACAGGCGCTGGCGGCCCTGGCACTCCTCTCATGCGCCGCGGGAGCGATCACCGCAGTGCTGATGTCGCGCCAGCACGATCCCCCGCCGGGAAGAGAACGCCACCCGCGCGATTTCGCCGCGGGCTTGCGCCCGTTCATGGATCCATCCGCTCGCAGCGTGATGGCCTATCAGGTGGCGTGGAACGCCTCGGTGGGCATCGCCGCCAGCTTCTTTTCGCTGCACATGCTGCAAAATCTGGAAATGGGATTCGCCTTGGTGGCCGCACAGGGTGCCAGCGTGGCGGCGATCCGAATCCTCGTGGCTCCCTTGTGGGGCAAAGCGATCGATCGCGTCGGCGTGCGTCCGATCCTGATCGCGTGCTCGTTCGGGATCGTGGCCATCCCCATTCTCTGGGTGGTGCCGACGCGCGATTGCCTCTGGCCGATCGCCTTCGACGCGCTGCTGTCCGGCGTGTTGTGGAGCGGCCACGGCTTGGCATCTTTTCAGCTGCCCCTCGCGGTCGCCCCTTCCGCCGGCCGTTCGTTCTACCTCGCTGCGTTCGCCACGGTGGGCGGCCTATCCTTCGCGCTCGCCTCCACGCTGGGCGGTGCCATCGCCACTGCGTTGCCGTCGCACTTCGTCCTCTGGGGTCGGCCGATGGTGCGGCTGCACGCGCTGTTCCTCTTCTCTTCGCTGGCCCGGATGGGCGCCGCCATGCTGGCGCTGCGAATTCGCGAGCCCAGGGCCGGCTCGGTGGACGAGCTGCTGCGCCTCACGCTGGACGGGGCTGCTCGGGTTCGGCTCCAGATGGCGAGGCTTTCGTTTCAGCTCGTACGCGCGCGCCGCTGACCGCAACCTCGAATCCGACGCGGGCGCCCCCGCCGGCGCGGTTGCCGGCGCGCGCGGAACCGCCGTGCGCTTCGGCGATCCGGCGGACCAGCGTGAGGCCCAGGCCCAGCGAGCCAGCATCGGCGGAAGCACCTGGAGCGCGCCGATAGAAGGGCTGGAATACCCTCTCCTCTTCCCCAGCGGCGAATCCGGGGCCGGAGTCTTCCGCCTCGAAGCCCACAAAGCCCGGCCGGCTCGTCACGCGCAGCGATTTCAAGCCACCGCCATGCCGCTCGGCGTTGTCGATCAGATTGGCGAGGGCTCGCGCGATCAACGTGGCGTCGCCTTCGAACTGCACCTGGTTGGTCTCTACCGCCAGCGCCCCGGGATCTGCTCCAGCGCGGTCCAGCGCTCTTCGCGCCACTTCCACCGCGTCCAGCCTGCGCGGCGTGAACGCCGCGAAATCGAGCCGCGAGCTCGCCAGCAGCTCGCCCACGAGCCGGTCGATCTCCACTACCTCGCGCTCCAGCTCGTCCAGCGTTTTCTCGTCCGACCCGTTCTCCCGGACCAGCTCCAGCAGCAGCCGGATGCGGGTGAGCGGCGTGCGCAGCTCGTGCGAGACCGCGGCCAACAGCACGCGTTGGTCGGCCATTTGCCTCTCGATGCGATCCGCCATGTCGTTGATCGAGGCGGCGAGCACCCTCACCTCGCCGCCATCGCGCCACCGCAGCGGCGCCCGGCTGGACAGCTTTCCCGAGCCGATGTCCTGCGCCACGCGGGAGATCTCCCAGAGCGGCCGGGTCAGCCTTCGCGCGATCGCGCCGGCCGCGGCCCAGAGCATCGCACCGGCGAGCACCAGCGGAAGCGCCAGGCGCCACGGCCCGTGCAGGCGGTGCCGCTCGACGCAGACGCGAACCGTGCCCAGCGGCGCGCCATCGCGGAGAACGGGGATGCTGAATGCCGGCCGCCAGCAAGGTCTACCGTAGGCGGCCAGGGTGCGATCGCCCGCATCCTTGAGCACCAGATCCACGCGGAGCTCTCGCGCCACGCTCCGAGCCAGCTCATCCCGCTCGGCCGGCACGTCCCAGACGCGTTCGAATCGCCCGGCGGCCAGGCTCAAGGCGCCGCCGAGATCCCGCCGCCAGATCGGCTCCGCCATTCCGCCGACGAAGCCCATCACCAAGGTGACCACCAGCCCGCTCAGCAGGATCGAAGCCCCGAACCAGAAGAACAGTCGCCGGTGAAGACCGGCCCGGAAGTAGCCGTGGAAAAACCTCACATCGCGTCCTTGGCCAGCACGTAACCCACGCCCCTCACCGTCTTGATCAGCTTGGGGACGCGCGAATCATCTCCCAGCTTTTGCCGCAGGTGCGAGATGTGAACATCCACCGTGCGCTCGCTCACGGTGACGTCGGTTCGTCCGGCCTGCGACATCAGGGCATCGCGCGGAACGACCCGGCCGGCCCGGCGCAGCAGCGCAACCAGGATGTCGAACTCGATTCCGGTCAGCTCGGCCGGCTTGCCGCCCACGCGCACTTCTCGCGACGGCACGTCCACCACGATGTTCGCCACCGTCAGCCGCTCCGAGACCGCTCCGGGGTTCGCTCGCCGCAGCACGGCGCGAAGGCGGGCCAGCAGCTCGCGCGGGCTGAACGGTTTCGGCACGTAGTCGTCCGCGCCGAGCTCCAATCCGACCACGCGATCCGTTTCGTCTCCCTTTGCGGTGAGCATCAGGATGGGGACCGCGCTCTTGGCGCGGATGCGCTTGCAGACCTCCAGCCCGTCGATGCCCGGCAACATCACGTCCAGGAGCACCGCGTCGAAACTGGATTGCTCCAAAGCCGCGAGCCCCCTGGCCCCGTCCGCGGCGTGCGAGAGGTTGACGCCGTTCTGGGACAGGAAGCTCCGCAGGAGCTCGAACAGGCGGTGGTCGTCGTCGATCAGCAGAACGCGGAAGGCCATGGCGGACGTCGCGATCTTAACAGCCGCCACAGCCCCCAGCGATTCGGCCTTGGAAGGAGCGCCGCTCAGACGTAGCCGCCGTAGCCGGCCGCGCCGCGGTAGAAACCGCTGCCGGACTCGATCAGATCGGCCAGGATTTTGCGCTGGCGTTCGTCCAGCGACTCGTCGATCTTCGAGAGCGCGTCCAGCGCGGCAGCGCGAAAATCCGCGATCAGCAGGTCATGGCGAGCGAAGATTTCGCGGATGGCGGATGGGTTGAACTGCTCGGCGCGCAACACCTGCGCCACCTCGCGGCGGGATCGCTGCAGCTCCTCCCGCATCTTTTCTCGCGCCTGGCGGAGCTGCTCCGCCGCCGAGGTAAACAATTTCTCTTGCCCCGGAGTCGTCTCGAGCCGCTCGAAGAGTCCGCGCAGTCTGAAACCCCGTTCCCAGGAGCCGCGCCCATAACCGCGGCCTCGATGACGTCCCCACTCGTCGGTCCCATAACGCCCGGCGAGCTCGCCGGGTCCACATCCGAACCCTCGCCCGAAGCGACTCCACGGACCCCATCGATACCTGCTGCGAGCTACTGCCACCACACCCACGATGCAAGCGGTGCCCAACAGGAAACCCAACATGACTTTCATCCTCCTTGCTGGCGCGACGCGCGCGCCGGATGAGCAAGAGGCTAAGAAGGTCGTGTGAAGGAACCCCGCAGTTGTCGGTGAAGAAGTGTTAACCAGGGCTCGGGCGACCGTTATATCCAGCCGTGGTGAGTTCAGCCGACCGCAACCGGAACAGGGCGAGCACCATGAGCGCGGCGCCTCCGGATGCCGAATCGCGGCGCTTGTTGGAAGACGAGCGCCGCGAAAAAAACTGGAAGCGCTGGGGACCTTATCTCGCCGAGAGGCAGTGGGCCACCGTCCGCGAAGACTACTCGCCGGACGGAGACTCCTGGCGCTACTTTCCCCACGAGCATGCGCGCAGCCGCGCGTACCGCTGGGGAGAGGATGGACTGCTGGGAATCTGCGATCGCGAGTGCCGGCTCTGCTTCGCCATCGCATTGTGGAACGGCGCCGACCCCTTCCTCAAAGAGCGCCTCTTCGGGCTGACCGGACCTCAGGGCAACCACGGAGAAGACGTGAAGGAGCTGTACTTCTATCTCGATTCCACGCCGACGCATTCCTACCTCAAGGCGTTGTACAAGTATCCCCAGGCCGCCTTTCCCTATGAGTTGCTGCTCGAGGAGAACGCGCGGCGCGGAAAGCTCGATCCCGAATTCGAGCTGCTCGACACCGGCATCTTCGACGGCGACCGCTACTTCGACGTGGTATCGGAATATGCAAAGGAAAGCTCCGACGACATCCTGATCCGGATTGCGATCTTCAATCGCGGGCCGGCAGCCAGCTTGCACGTGCTGCCGACGCTCTGGTTCAGGAACAGCTGGTCGTGGGGTCGCACCGGCGAGGGGTACTGGCCCAAGCCCCGGCTGGCTCTTGAAGGCGACAGCGTGTTGGCCCAGCACGCCTCGCTGGGCACCTACTATCTGACCTGGGAGTCGCCACTGGACTCGGCAGCTCGGGTGCTGTTCACCGAGAACGAGACCAACACAAAGAAATTGTTCGGCGCAAAAAACACGAGTCGATGGGTGAAGGACGCATTCCACGAGCTGGTGGTGAACGGGGACCAGGACGCAGTCAACCCGGAAGGCACCGGCACAAAATCGGCCGTTCATCACATCTTGCAGATTCCCTCAGGCGGTCAGCGGGTGCTCAAGCTTCGACTGCGCGCCGACGCGCGAGCAGGCCAACCGTTCGGGTCCGAGTTCGATCGAATCTTCGCGCAGCGGATTGAGGAAGCCGACCTGTTTCATGCGCGGCGAACGGTCGCCGGCCTCTCCGCCGACGAGCACCGGATCGTCCGACAAGCGAGGGCTGGACTGCTCTGGTCAAAGCAGTTCTATCACTACGACGTCCCCGCGTGGCTGGACGGGGATCCCGCGCAGCCGACTCCACCCCGCGAGCGCAAGAAGGGGCGCAACCACGACTGGTTCCACCTCTACAACCGCGACGTCATCTCCATGCCCGACAAATGGGAGTACCCCTGGTACGCCGCCTGGGATCTCGCCTTCCACATGATCCCCTTCGCGCAGATCGATCCGCAGTTCGCCAAGGAGCAGCTGCTCCTATTCCTGCGCGAATGGTACATGCATCCCAACGGGCAAATCCCCGCCTACGAATTCGAGCTCGCCGACGTCAACCCGCCCGTGCACGCCTGGGCGGCCTGGCGCGTCTACAAAATGACCGGGCAACGGGAGGCGCGCGACCGCCGCTTCCTGGTGCGCGTATTCGAGAAGCTCCTGCTCAACTTCACCTGGTGGGTCAACCGGAAGGACACCGACGGCAAGCACGTCTTCTCCGGCGGATTCCTCGGCCTGGACAACATCGGCGTGTTCGACCGATCCAAGCCCCTGCCCACCGGTGGCCGTTTGCAGCAAGCGGACGCTACCGCCTGGATGGCATTCTATTGCGCCACCATGCTCTCGATGGCGCTGGAGCTGGCGCGCGAGGACTCCGCCTACGACGACATCGCTTCCAAGTTCTTCGAGCACTTCGTGGCCATCGCCGACGCGATGAATTCAATCGGTGGCCGCGGGCTTTGGAACGAGGAGGACGGCTTCTACTACGACCAGATCCGGACCGGCGGCATGAGCATCCCTCTGCGCGTCCGCTCGCTGGTGGGGCTGATCCCACTGCTGGCGGTAGAAGTCGTAAACGAGAAGAGCGTCGACCGGCTGCCGGCGTTCAAGAAACGCATGAAGTGGTTCATGGAAAACCGAAAGGACCTCGCGCGGCACATCACCTATCTCGAGAAAGGAGCCATCAGCCGTCAAGGCACCCTGCTGCTGGCGGTCCCTTCACGCGATCGGCTGGAGCGCGTGCTCCGCTACCTGCTGGACGAAAACGAGTTCCTGTCGCCCTACGGCATTCGATCACTCTCGCGCGCGCACAAGGACAAGCCGTACACGCTGCGCACCAATGGGCAGGAATACAGGGTGGACTACGAGCCGGGCGAGTCGACCACGGGCGCCTTCGGCGGCAACTCCAACTGGCGAGGTCCCGTCTGGTTTCCGATCAACTACCTGTTGGTCGAGGCGCTCGAGCGCTACCACCACTTCTACGGCGAGTCCCTTCAGGTGGAATTCCCAACCGGCTCCGGCCGGCCCGTCACCCTGCTCAAGGTGGCGATGGAGATCAACTCGCGGCTCGCGCGCCTTTTCTTGCCGGATGCCACCGGGCATCGCCCATCTCTGGGCGCATACCAGCGCTTCGCGCAGGACCCGCACTGGAACGACCTGCTGCTGTTCCATGAGTATTTCCACGGGGAGACCGGGCGCGGGCTCGGCTCCTCACATCAAACGGGATGGACGGCGCTGGTCGCGCGCTGCATCGAAGATCTGGCTGGCTATCGCCGGCGGCATCCAGCCTGAGATCGCCGGAGGCGAGCCTGTCTCAACGGCGCAACTTCGCAGCGGCGGCGCGATCGAGCAGCCAGATCACGCTCCCGCGAGCGGAGCGCAGCAACTGGGCGGGTAGTCGATCCGGGTCGAGCGGACCCTCGAGCACCTCGGCCACGGCATCTGCCTTCCCCGGGCCGCTGACCAGAACCAGTGCGTGCGCAGCGTTTTGGAGCACGGGCGGGGTAAGGGTGATCCGGTAGGAGCCCAGCTTGGGAACCAGGTACGCGATCACCAGCCGCGACCGCTCGTGAATTGCTGCCGTGCCGGGAAACAGCGACGCGGTATGGCCGTCGGCCCCCATCCCGAGCAGAACGAGATCGAAGCGCGGCACCTGTCCAACCGGCAGATCGAAAAAACCACGAAGCTCCCCCTCGTAGGCCCGAGCAGCCTCCGTGGCATCGCTCACCTCGGCGCGAATCCGGTGAACGTTTCCGGGGGGAAGCTTCAGCTTGGAAAGCAGCGCCTGGTTGGCCAATCGGAAGTTGCTGTCCGGGTGGTCCGGCGGAACGTGGCGCTCGTCGCCCCAGAAGAAGTGCGTGCGATCCCACGGCAACCGATTGCGAAACTCGGGCCGGCCGGCGAGCACCTGATACAGGCGCTCCGGCGTCGTGCCCCCGGAGAGGACCACCGCGAATCGACCGCTGGAGGCGACTGCCTCTTCCGCAAATTGACCAAAGAGCGACGCTGCGCGGAGGCTGAGCTGTGGCAGCGCGTCGAACACCTCGATCTCTTGTGACGGCTGCGCCATTGGATCCGGATCACCGGCGCACGCGGCGCGAGGTGATTCGCCGACTGCGCAGATTGGCCACGCCCCGGCGGATGGTCCACCTCGCGGCCCCCAGCACCGCCGCTCGATCGTTCAGTATCACTCGTACGGGCACGCCCTCCAGCAGCGGCCGCAATCGCCCCTTGGCTACGAATGCCTCGAAAAAGCGCTTCTCCTTCAGCTTCTCGAGGATCTTGGGCGCGATCCCGCCGCCGATGTAGACGCCCGCCGTCGCCATCATCTTGAGCGCGACGTTCCCCGCCTCGGCGCCATAGATCTCCACGAAAAGGTCCAGCGATTGCTCGCAAAGGGTGCTCTTGCCCTCGAGCGCCGCCCGCGAGATCACGGCAGATGGGTCCTCTTCCGCAAGCTGCGCCTTGAGCCAATCCGGTTCCTCGCCCCGCCCGGTGTCGCGAAAGAAACGATACACATTGTAGAGTCCGGGGCCGGAGAGAACGCGCTCGTAGCTGACCCGGCCGAACTGCGCCTTGAGATAGCGAAAGAGCTCGATCTCGATCTCCTGTCGAGGCGCGAAGTCGGCGTGCCCGCCTTCAGAGGCGAACGGCCAGCGCTCCCTCCCGTTCCACTGAAGACCTGCTTCTCCCAACCCGGTCCCCGCGGCGATCACCGCCGCGTTTCCATCCGGGGCCGGCTTGCCCTGATTGAGGATTGCCAGGTCCTTGCTCTGAAGCACCTCGATGCCCCAGGCGGTGGCCTCCAGATCGTTGATCAAACCGACTATCTTGATCCGCAGCTTGCGCGCCAGAGCAGTCGAGTCCACCACCCAAGCCAGATTGGTCGTGGAGGCACGTCCATCCTTCACCGGACCAGCCACGCCAAAGCAGGCGCGGGTCACTCGAGCGCGCTGCTTGGCGAGGAACTGGTTGAGGATCTCATCCAGGCTGGCGTACTCCCGGCTGGCAAAGGTCTGCCAGGCCGCGAGCTTCAAGGCGCCGCGCGCGAGCTTGAACAGCGCGAGGTTGGTCTTCGTTCCACCAATGTCCCCGGCCAGTATCATCCTCGCCTTTGGGCTTGCGCCTACTCGGTGTTCACCCATCGGCGGCCGTCGCGCTGGATCAGCTCGTCCGCGGCGGGTAGTCCCCATGTTCCCGCTGCGTAATTGGGGAAATCCCGCGGTGGCAGCGATGACCAGAGATCCAGGATCGGCGTGACAATCTTCCAGGCGGCCTCCACCATGTCCTGCCGGTGGAAGAGCGTTGTGTCGCCGATCATGCAGTCGTAGAGCAGCCGTTCGTAGCCGGTCGCCTGTACGGATTCGCCGAATTCCTTGTAGCTGAAATCGAGCTTCACATTTTCCAACCGGATCGCCGGCCCGGGCCTCTTCGCCTTGATGTAGATTCGGATTCCCTCGTGCGGTTGAACGTCGATCACCAGTCGGTTCGGCTCGATCTCTTCCAACCCCTCTTGTTGGAAAAGCAGCAGCGGGGGCCGGCGGAACTGGATGACGATCACGGTGTCTCGCCGGGGTAGGCGTTTGCCTGAACGAAGGTAGAAGGGCACGCCCGCCCAACGCCAGTTCTCCACCTGCAATTTCAGCGCGGCGAACGTTTCCGTTCGCGAGTTCGGTGAGACGTTGGGCTCGCTGCGATATCCAGGCACCCTCTGCCCATCGATGATGCCTGGACCGTACTGGCCTCGGACCGCTCGGGTCAGCACGTCCTCGCCCTGTAGCGGGCGGATCGCTTCCAGCACTTTGACCTTCTCGTTTCGCACCGCCTCGCCGCCCAAGGTGCTCGGCGGTTCCATCGCGACCAGCGAGAGCAGCTGAAACATGTGGTTTTGAATCATGTCCCGCAGCACGCCCGTCTGGTCGTAGTAGGCGCCCCGTCCCTCGACCCCCAGCTCCTCGGCCACGGTGAGCTGAACGTGATCGATGTAGCGGCGATTCCAGATCGGCTCGAACATCCCGTTGGCGAAGCGGAACACCATCACGTTCTGGACGGTTTCCTTTCCCAGGTAGTGATCGATCCGATAAATCTGATCCTCCCTCAGCACCTGATGCAGCTGCCGGTTCAGCTCGAGCGCCGAATCCAGATCTCGGCCGAACGGTTTCTCCACGACGACGCGGCGCCAGCCACCTTTTTCAGTCTGGACCAGGCCCGCTTTGCCGAGCTGTTGAACGACTTCGGCGAACGCGTCGGGCGGCGTGGCCAAATAAAAAATGGCGTTTCCGCCCGTGTGGTGTCGCTCCGCGGTTTCCGCCAGCTGCGCTTTCAACCTCTGGTAGGTCTCAGGCTGATTGATGTCTCCGCACACGTAGTAGATGGCGCTCTCGAGCTCTGCCCAGGCGCGCCGATCCAGCGTGGGAACGAGCTCGGTCACCTCGCGGCGCAGCATCTCGCGAAACTGGGTCGTGCTCAGGTCGCGCCGGGCCACGCCGATGATCGCGAATTCGTGGGGGAGCAGGCCATAGGATTTCAGATTGACCAGCGCCGGCAGGAGCTTGCGCTTGGTGAGATCGCCGGACGCTCCGAAGATCACGATCGCGCAGGGATCGCCTGGTCGATCCGGAGCCGACGTCTGCGGGTCCGCCATCGCCTACCGCCTTTCTAAACGCCGTGCTCTTCGACGTGACCGCCGAATCCGTGCCGCATCGCCGAAAGAATCTTCTCGGCAAAGGTGTGCTCCTGCCGCGAGCGGAACCGGGCATAGAGTGAGCTCGAGAGCACGTGGGCGGGCACTGCCTCTTCGATTGCGGCGAGGATGGTCCACCGTCCCTCTCCCGAGTCCTGCACGTAGCCGGTGTACTGGTCCAGCTGAGGGTCCTGCGCCAGAGCAGTTGCGGTAAGGTCGAGCAGCCAGGAGCTGACCACGCTCCCGCGTCGCCATACCTCTGCGATGTCGGCAAGGTCGAGCGCGTACCGATGCTCATCGGGCAGCTCTTTGGAAGTGGCGTTGCGAAGAATGTCGAACCCCTCCGCGTACGCCTGCATCATTCCATACTCGATCCCGTTGTGGATCATCTTGACGAAGTGTCCCGCGCCAGACGGTCCGCAATACAGGTAGCCGTCTTCCGCCGTGCTCGATCGTTGCTCGCGCCCGGGTGACGGCGGCACGCTGCCACGCCCAGGGCCCAGCGTCTGGAAGATCGGCCGTAACCGGTCGAACGCGGTCTGCTCACCTCCGATCATCAGGCAATATCCACGTTCAAAGCCCCAAATCCCGCCGCTGGTTCCGACGTCGAGGTAGTGGATGCCCCGGCTCTTCAACATCTTCGCTCGGCGCACGTCGTCTTTGAAGTAGGAGTTGCCGCCGTCGATCAGCGTGTCGCCGGGTTCCAGATGCTCGGACATCGCACGGACGGTTTCCTCCGTGGGCGATCCCGCAGGAACCATCACCCAGACAGCTCGGGGCTTGGCCAGCTTGGCAACCAGCTCCGGCAGCGATGCCGCTCCCGTCGCACCCTCGCCGACGAGCTGTTTCACCGGTTCCGGACTGCGGTTGTACACCACGCAGCGATGGCTGCCTCGCATCAGACGCCGAACCATGTTGGCGCCCATCCGGCCCAACCCGATCATTCCAATTTCCACGCCAGCTCCCCTTTCGTGATCGTCCTCCTCGGACGACTGCCGTTTACGCCGCCTGCGAGGGATCCCAGGCCGTCCGAAGATCCTCGTTCAGCGCATTCAGCCGTTCCATCTCATCTGCGGAAAGCTGGAAATCGAAAACGTTGGCGTTCTCCCGGATTCGCTCTTTGCGCACCGACTTGGGGATCACCACCAGTCCGTGCTGCAGCGCCCAGCGGATCATCACCTGTGCCGGCGTCTTCCCATATTTCTGCGCCACGGCCCTCAGCGTCGGATCGCCCATTCTCTGAGCCTTGGCGAGCGGGCTGTAGGCCTCGACCGCGATCCGGTTCTGTTCACAAAAGCTGATCAATTCGCGCTGGTATAGGAAGGGATGAAGCTCGACCTGATTGACTGCCGGCGCGATCTGGCCCGAAGCCAGCAGCTCGGTGAGATGGCGAACGGTGTAGTTGCTGACGCCGATCGCGCGGCACTTGCCCTCCCGCTGCAGCGTTTCCATGGCGCGCCAGGTTTCTTTCCGCAGCGACTGGACCGGCCAGTGCACCAGATACAGGTCGAGATGCTCAAAGCCCAGCTCTCCCAGCGTCTTGTCGAAGGCGCGCAACGTGCGATCGTAACCGTGATCTGTGTTCCACAGCTTGCTGGTGACGAAGACCTCGCTGCGCGGGATCTCGCTGCGGCGAATCGCCTCCCCCACGTCTCGCTCGTTGCCGTAGATGTGAGCGGTGTCCACGTGTCGGTAGCCGACGGCCAGCGCTTCCAGAACCGCCTGCTGAGTTTTTCTGCCGGGCGGGGACCGGAACACGCCCAAACCCAGCACCGGAATTTCCACGCCGCCGTTCAGCTTGAGGGTCGACTTAAGATTGAGGGTCATCGGGCTGTCGTAGCGAGTTGCACGCGCGCCTGCAACCGGAAGCACAGCGTGCGCAACCAGAATTGTGCTTTGCTCCATCCGCCCCTTCTTGCCACGCCGGAAAAATCGCCGTTCGCGCAGTTCCGGATCTATAGTCCGCCGGCGGGCCCACCCAAGCCGTCGCCGGAGCTGGAAAAATTGGCGGGCGCCGGGGGATAACAACGTGAGCGATCCAACTGAGTCCAGAGCCCTGGCCGGCTTGACCGGCGTAACCGCCAATCCGCCGGAGCGCGTGCATGTCCGCTCCCGGTCGAGCAACGTGACGCGCGCGGCGTGGCGGATCGACGTCGCCTCCGATCAAGGGCCGGGGACGATCATCCTGGTCGAGATTTCACCGACCGAGCAGTACTACCGGGGGGACGGAACATTCCTCGGTTGGAATCAGGAGCAGCTGGCTGCAGCGTATCGCGATCTGCTGCCCAAGGGCTCCGATTCGGGGCCGGAGTCGCCGCAGCTCGGCTGAAGCGCAGCGTCCTTCAAATGCCCGCGAGGCCCGGCTCGATGCGGGTGAATCCCTGCTCGTTGGCCCACACGTCCATCGCCAGCGAAAGCAGGTCATCCACCTCCGGTATTGGCCGGAGGTCAACGGTCAAGTCGATCGACTTCACATAGCGATGGCAAGTCTCGCAGGCCTCGATCCGCACCGAGGGATGCGCGTCGCTTTGAAAGGAGGGTAGCTTGTCCGGATGCTCTTCCTCGCAGGAGGGGCAGTGAATTCGAGCGAGGGGCCAATCTCCTCCACACAGCGCGCATCCCAAGAATCGCTGCGCGCCTTCCATGTTCCCGGCCGATCGTCGCGCCGCGACCCACGGCGGACCTCCACAAAACGGGCAATATCCAGAGCGGTGCGGCCTATCCGGGCTGATCCGCAGCGCCGCGAGAACTTCGGCGTACGGTCGAAGTACGGCGCGGGATAGAAAGTCCTCGCTCGTTTTTCGGTCGCCCTGCCACCACACCAACAGCCTGGAGACCGCCACTGGCCGGTCTTCCTCGGCTCGAGGCTGCGCTTGTTCCGCGAGCGCCGCCGGGCCGCAGCGCGCAGCGAAGCGGAGAATTTCTCTCGACGGATCGACGAATCGATCCGCGTCCCGAGACAGCGAGCCGCTCAGCGCGTGACGCGCATGAAGAGCTTCGATCTCGCCGGCCAGCGCTGCCTGGGCGCGATAGAGACCGGCGGCGAAACGAAGCGGCTCCTCCGCGCTCTTCGAGGTCGGGGCAAGCCACTCCGCGCGTGCCGAGCGTCTCTCCAACGCAGCTTGGACCGGGCTCTTAGGGGCGCCGCGAATCTTCACCCGTGACTTCGCGGTACCACCGTGGATGGTGCAGCCGCGCCCACTTCTTGCTCACCGTTCCGCGCGTCATCGCGCCGAAGGTGCCCGGCTCCGCGGCGGTCCCCAGGTAGATGTGCCCGACGATAGCCACCGTAAAAAGGATGAAGGTCGCGTCGTGCAGTACCCAGGAGACCTCGCGCAGCTCCTGGCTGACGTCGGCCGGGTTTACCCAAAGCACAATCCCCGAAGCCAGGAGCACCAGCGCGGCCAGAGAAGCGGCGAAGAAAAATAGCTTCTGACCTCCGTTGTACTTGCCGACCTCGGAATCCTCGCCTTGGTACTTCAAATACTGGATCAGCTTGGGGCCAAGCCAATCGCGCTCCCTTGGCTCCAATCGCATTTCCTTCAGCCAGTAGACGAACATCACCAGGGAGCTCGCCGCGAAAAGCAGTCCGAGCCACGGGTGCAGCCACCGGCAAACGTACAGACCGCCGAACAGCGTGCCCATCCAGCCAAAGATGGGCGTCCAGATTGGAAGACCGGTGAACAAGGAGAGCAGCAGCGAGACCGCCACGGACCAATGGATCACCCGCGAGGCGAATCGATGCCGTACGATCTCCTGACCGACCACGACGTTCTCGGCCCCCCTCGCTCGGATCACCGCCATATCCCTGGAGTCGTGAGGGGGAACTTCGACCTGCGTACGAGAAGCGACTTCACGCATAAGCCCGCCTTTCGCGCATCAGGCGCGAGCTGGTGGTTTCGGTTCCTCGCGATCGCCGTCCGGAGGCTTCTTTGGACCGAACCGCATGAAGTGGCCGAACACGCCGGCCACCGCCCCGAAGATGGCGATGAACCCGAGCGGCTTGAGCACGGACTTGGCGAAGCGGACGGTCCATGGGACGTGCGGATCCTTCGGCAGCCCATACCACTCCGGACGATCGCCGTAGGCCAACACGGTGATCACGCCGGTGCCGCCGACGCCCTGCGGGTTGTAGACCGCCGCATTGGCAAAGCCGTTCTCCTTGAGCTGCTTCACCCGCCCTTCGCCCAACGCCATCATCTCGTCCTTGGTGCCGAACTGCAGGCACCCCGTGGGGCAAGCCTTGATGCACGCCGGTTCCAGCCCGACCGTGACTCGATCCACGCACAGCGTGCACTTGGCCATCTTGCCCGTCTTGGCCGAGAACCTCGGCACGTCGAAGGGACAGCCGGTCTCGCACAGGCCGCAGCCGATGCACTGCTCGGGATTGACGTCCACGATCCCGTTCTCGTACTGCACGATCGCACCCGGCGCGGGACACGCGCGCAGGCACCCCGGATCCGCGCAGTGCATGCACTGATCCTTGCGCATCAGCCAGGCCAGCCCGCCATCGAGCTCGTGCTCGCTGAAGCGGATCAGGTTCCAGAAATCCGCGTTGAGCGTGGGCATCGTTTGATAGCTGCCGAGCTGATGCGTGGGCACCGTTCGCAGGTCATTCCATTCCTGGCAGGCCACCTCGCAGGCCTTGCAACCGATGCAGGTCGACGTGTCGATGTACTTAGAAACCGTCGGCAGGTTTCGAATACCGGTCAAGCCTCCGGTCAGCGAGGCGGAGGAGCGACGAACTTCCAAAAGTTGGTGGGGCATGGCTCTCTCCTCCTCATGCCTTCTCGAGCTTTACCAGGAACGCCTTGTACTCGGGGCACCAGGCGTTCACGTCCATCGCCGAGGGGGTCAGCAGATTGGCCAGCGGCCCGGTGTGCGACGGGTCACCGGCGTAGCCCCAGTGGATCGGGAAACCGATCTGCCAGACGTTCTTACCGTCCACCTTGAGCGGACGCAGGCGCTTGGTGACCATCGCCACGCCCTGGATCTGCGCGCGCGCCGAGGTGACCCTTACCTGCGAGCCGTTCTCGATTCCCTTTTCCTTCGCCAGCGCCTCGGGGACTTCGACGAAAAAGCCCGGCTGGAGGCTGTTCAACTTCCCGTCGTGCTGGTGCTGCGTCCAGTAGTGGAAGTGCTCGGTCAATCGATAGGTGGTGCACACCACCGGGTACTCTTCCTTGGTCCCGTACACGTCCTTGTCCGAGGTGAACTTCTTGAAGACCGGGCTCGAGCTCACCTTGGGGTGCAGCGGGTTGTCGATGGGAGCCTCGATCGCCTCATAGTGCTCCGGGAACGGCCCGTCGTTCAGAGCGGGAGAGTAGAGCCGTCCAACGCCCTCTGGCAGCATGATGAATGCGCCGTACTGCCCGGGGGGCGAGTCGGGTTTGATGTCCGGCACGTCGCCGACCCATTTCTCGCCGTTCCACTGGATGCCGGCTCGCTTCGGATCCCACGGCTTGCCCTCGGCATCGGCGGACGCGCGGTTGTACATCACGCGGCGATTGGCGGGCCACGAGAAGGCCCAATTGTGGAACATCCCAAGCCCCAGCGGGTCGGCGTTGTTCCGGCGTTGAGCCATGTTCCCGGCCTCGGTGTAGATGCCGGAGTGCAGCCAGTTGCCGCACATCGTTGAACCGTCATCCGTCAACTGCGCGAATCCGTCGACCTGCTGCCCGGCGGCCTTGATGATCTTGGTGGGATCCTTGGGGTCCTTGATGTCGACGAGCGCCTTGCCATTGATCTCTTTCAGTACTTCACCGAGATCTGGATTGACCGGATTGGTGTAGCTCCAGCTGGTGTTGAGGATGGGATCGGGAAGCGCGCCGCCCTCCTTCTTGTAGAGGTCGCGGATGGCCAAAAAGATCCGCGCAACGACTTCCTGGTCCGCCTTCGCCTTTCCGGGCGGCTCTAGAGCCTTCCACTTCCAGGTCATCCAGCGAGCCGAATTGGTGAAGGTGCCGTCCTTTTCGGCGAAGCTCGCCGCCGGCAGCAGCAGGACCTCGGTCTTGATCTGCGAGGGGTCGGCACCGCCATACTCCTTGGGCGCCTTCCAGAACATCGCGGTCTCGGTCTCCACGTTCTCCACCACCACCAACCACTTCAACTTGGAGAGCGCGGCCACCATCTTCTTGGAGTTGGGGCCCAGCCCTGCCGGATTCATTCCGAAGGTGATCAAACCCTCGGGCCCGGGTTCCTTTCCGCCCAGTCGGGTAGAAGAGCCGCGGTACATGTCGTCGAAGATGTACATCCACGAGTAGTTGCCATCGATCTTCGGCAGCCACGAATAGGCGAACTCGTTCTCCTTGGTCGCCGCCTTGCCGTATTGCGCCTTGAGCAGCGAGACCATGAACTTCGGATAATTGCTCCAGTAGTTCATCGTCGCCCAGGCTTGTTTGTTCAGCGTGGTGGGCGTGCTCGTCTCCAGGTATTCGGCGAGCGTTGTCATCGACCCGATGGGCGTTCGCAGATAGCCGGGCAGGATCTCGGTGTTGCCCGCCATATCCGTCGCGCCCTGGATGTTCGAGTGACCGCGGAACGCATTCACGCCTCCGCCCGGCCGTCCCACGTTTCCGAGCAAGAGCTGGAGCATGGCCGCGGTGCGGATGATCTGAACGCCGGTGGAGTGCTGCGTCCAGCCGAGCGCATAGGTGACGGTGCCGACCCGCTCGGCATTGCCGGTAGAAGTCACCACCTCGGCGACTTTGAGGAACGTCTCCTTTGGCACGCCGCAGATCCGCTCCACCATCTCTGGCGTGTACCGATCGACGTGTTTCTTCAGGAGTTGGAAGACGCAGCGCGGATCCTGCATCGTCGGATCGATCTTGTACGCCTTCGTCTTTTCGTCGGCCTCGTAGCTCCAGGTGTCCTTGACGTACTCCTTCTTCGCGTCGTCGAATCCGGAGAACAACCCGTCGTTGAACGCGAACTTCTCGTTGATGATGTACGGGCCGTTCGTATGAATCTTGACGTAGTCCTCGTGGAAACGCTTCTTCTCGATCGCGTAACGGATGATCCCGTAGAGGTAGGCGATGTCGGTCCCAGCCCGTATCGGGGAGTAGAGATCGGCGACTGCCGCCGTGCGCGTGAAGCGGGGATCCACTACCACCAGTTTTGCCCCCCGGTTCTTTTTGGCCTCGATGAACCACTTGAAACCGACCGGGTGGTTCTCCGCGGCATTGCCTCCCATTGCTAAAATGACATCCGTGTTCTTGATATCGACCCAGCCATTGGTCATCGCACCGCGACCGAACGTGGCGGCCAAACTGGCCACCGTGGGACCGTGTCAAACTCTTGCTTGGCTGTCTCGGTAAGGCACGCCAAGGGCGGTGAGCGCCTTGAACTGGAGAAAATTGAACTCGTTGGTGTCGGTGCAGCCGCCGATCCAGGCGATGCCGGGCGAACGGTTGACCACCTGCCCCTTGGCGTTCTTCGCCACGAAAGTGCGATCGCGCGTATCTTTCACGTGCCGGGCGATCTTCGCGATCGCCTCGTCCCAGGAGATCTCCTCCCACTTGTCCGAGCCCGACCGCCGAATCTTCGGAGCGAGGATGCGGTTGGCGTGCGTGATGTCGTCCTTGAGCGTAGCGCCCTTGGGGCACAGCGATCCCCGGCTGATCGGATGGTCGGGATCGCCTTCGACGTGAACGACCGACGCAGTGACGTTCTTCGATCGATCGCCGAGCGTGTGGATGATCACGCCGCAACCGACGGCGCAGTAGGGGCAGGTGCTGCGCGTCTCGGTGGTACGGGAGATCTTGAACTCGCGCATCTCCGCACGGGCGCGAGAGACATCGAAGAATCCAAGGCCGGCGGCCCCGACCGCCGTAGCCTGCAGGAAAGTGCGACGCCGAATCAGCATGGCAGCCTCCGCGAGTCAGGAAAGCGCGCCAGCCTGGACTCGCCGCCTCGACATTGTCAAGGCCGTTTCGAGGCGGATCGCGCCGAATTGGTTGGGCTTTTCACTCCCCGGCCGCGTACCTCGACAATGCGCCCCACAATGAGCTGTCGAGGGCCTTCGGTGATTGGGCGTCTCGCATGTGGAGAAGCCTCGCGGTCATCAGGCGCCGGGCATTTTCGGTTGACAGCGCCTCCCCTTTGGCGTCGTTAAGCTGCGTCCATGGACGCAAATCCGGCTGCCCCTCAACCGCAAAGTTCCCCCGCTTCAGAAAAGCTTCCCGGCATCCGGCACATCGTCGCCGTCGCCTCGGGCAAGGGAGGGGTCGGCAAGTCGACCGTGAGCGTGAACCTGGCGCTCGCGCTGCAGCAGGCCGGCGCCCGGACCGGCTTGGTGGATGCGGACATCTTGGGCCCGAGTATCCCAGTGATGGTCGGTCTTCCTCGAGGCGACCCTCCTTCGGTCAACGCGCAAGGCCAAGCGGTGCCGCCGGTGAGGTTCGGAATGAAGGTGATGTCGATGGGGATGCTGACCGGCGATGACGCGCCGGCCATCCTGCGCGGTCCGATGGTGACCAAGTACCTGCGGATGTTCGTCGAGGGTGTAGCCTGGGGGAAGCTCGATTACCTGATCCTCGATCTGCCGCCCGGTACCGGAGACACGCAGCTCACGCTGGCGCAGAGTACGCCGCTTTCCGGGGCGATCATCGTCACCACGCCACAGGACGTGAGCCTCAACATCGCGCGCCGGGGTCTGCGCATGTTCGAGAAGGTGCAGGTTCCCATCCTGGGCGTGATCGAAAACATGAGCACCTTCGCGTGCCCTCACTGCGGCCAAACGACCGACATCTTCCGGCGTGGAGGCGGTCAGCGGATGAGTCAGCAGCTCGGCGTCCCGTACTTGGGGGACATTCCGATTGACCCGCAGATCGTGACCAGTGGCGACGAAGGGTTTCCCATCGTCACCAGCAAACCGGACTCGGCCGCAGCAGAGGCGTACCGCTCGATCTCCAAGCGGCTGGCAGGGACGTTGGACCGAGCCGCGGCAACGCCCCTGCGCCCTTTCGTCTGGAATTGGGAGACCAACGAGAGCGCGCCTGGCTGGATAGAGGAGGCCGCATCGCAGCATGGCTCGCGCACCGTTCCTGTCGGCTTTCGCAAGTCGGATCCGCGCACGCTCTCCATTCTTTGGCAGGATGGCCGCCGGGTCGACATCGACGTTCGAGACTTGCGCCTCGCCTGTCTTTGCGCCGCGTGCGTTCACGAGATGAGCGGCCGCAAAATGTTGGATCCCGCTACCGTTCGATCCGACGTCGCCCCCAGGACGATCAACAGCGTCGGCACCTACGCAATCAACGTGACGTTCAATGACGGGCACAGCTCGGGCATCTACTCCTTCGAGCACCTGCGCGGGCTGGGCGAGGCCTCGCGAGGCAAAGCGTCGTTCGATGTCTGACCTCGCTCAGCTTGCCGCCTCGAGCATCGCCATTCGCGCCGAGCCTCTGCAGCTCGATCCCAACCTCTGCAAGTTCAGCGTCAGCCGGCCGGTCCACCCCGGCGGTCCCTTCTTCTTCGAGAGCAAGGAGCGGGCGGCCGGCTCGCCCCTGATTGAGCGGTTGTTCCAAATCGACGGGGTATCCAGCGTCCTGGTGGCGGACAACATCGTCACGGTTGGCAAGCGACCCGACCTGCCCTGGCAGCTCTTGATGAAGGAGATTGGTGCCGCCATTCGCGCTCAGTTGTTGTCCGGCGCGCCCACCATTCTCGAGGAGAAGCTGTCGTCGTCAGGGGCCATCCGGAGCGACGCTGAGATTCGAGAAGTGGTGGAAGCCCTTCTGAATCGGGAGATCAACCCGTCGGTCGCAGCGCACGGGGGGAAGATCTCGGTGATGGACGTGAAGGACCGAAACCTCTACATCGCGATGAGCGGCGGATGCCAGGGTTGTGCGGCCTCGCAAGTCACGCTCAAGCAAGGCGTCGAGGTGATGGTGCGCCGCGTGGTGCCGGAGATCCGCGAGATCATCGACGCCACCGATCACGCCGCCGGAAGCCGGCCGTACTACCAGTCGACCTAGACGGCAGCCAAACAGCGCCCCCTGCCCGTAATCGCGGCCCCCGCCCGATCCGGCCGGGCCTTCCGCCCTTAGGCGAGCAACAACTTGTGCTGCACTGCAATATGAACCTATCGCACCGCACTATTTGACTCCCGGCCGCGGATCAAGCAGAAGGGCAACCGATGCTGGTCAAGAAGTACAGCAACCGCCGCCTCTATGACACCGATGACAGCAGGTACATCAGTCTGGAGGAGCTGGCGGAGAAGATTCGCCAGGGCGTGGAGGTCCGGGTGGTGGACGCCAAGAGCGGCGAAGATCTCACCGCCGCCACCTTGACGCAGATCTTGATCGACGGTCGGGGCGCGGCTCGGCTGCTGGCCCCTTCCCTGCTGGTGCAACTGGTTCGCCTGGGCGACGACGCGCTGGCGGAGTTTCTTGGCAACTACGTCCGCTGGGCGCTGGAGATCTACCTCCAGGCAAAGCAGGGTACGCGCGCAGCAGCGCCGTACTACGCGCCTGCCGGCGGTCCCTTCAACGCCGCTGACGCCTTCCTGCGCTTGTTCGGCGCTTCGTTCGGTCGCGGTGAGCCGCCGGCCCGGCCCAATCCACCGGCGGCGGAGTCCAGCGAAGTGGCGGAGCTGCGCCGCGAGCTGGACGCCCTGAAGAAAAGCCTGCGAAAACGCCGGCGCTGACAATCATGTTGCACCGCAACATTTTTGCTTGACACCGCAGCGGCATGGGCTTAAGTTGTGCGCAACGAAACTCGCAATCCCGCGGTGTTTCCGAGCAAACGAGGCAGATCATGGCCGCACCCAGCACTACGCAGTCGCAGCAAATCAATGAGGTTTGGCAGAAGGCAGTCTCTACGCAAGTCGCCAATCTCGAGTCCTTCTATGAGCAGTTCGCCAAAGTCCAGAGCAACGCGATCGCGCAGATCACCGCTCTGCTGGACGAGGCGACTCGGGTGGCCAAGCAGTCGGTGGCCTACGCCGACCAGATCTCGGAGCAGTGGCGGAAGCTCACGGTCGAGGCGGCCCGCCGAAGCGCCGAGCTGATCAACCCCTCCAAGGCGTAGCCCTCCAGCAGGGGCGCACGGCGGTGCGTGCGCTCTTGCTCGGGAGAGCAACCAGCCGTTCGATTGTTCCGCGTCGCCTCTCGACTGGGGCGGAGGGAATCCTCTATATCCCTGGAGAGCGCAGCCCGAAACCGTTGCCGTTGACGGAGCCGCATCGGGACTGCAGCGGACCAAACGAGTTGCTTCGAGGAGGATTTATGACTGGTCGATTGGACGGTAAGAACGCGCTGGTGACCGGCGCGTCCCGTGGCATCGGGCGAGCGATCGCGCTGCAGCTTGCCCGAGACGGCGCCCGGGTAGGGCTGAACTATCGCTCTGGCGAGGCTGAAGCGAGGGCCGTGGCCGACGAGATTGCGGCCTTTGGCGGGCAAAGCTTGCTGCTGCGGGCGGATGTGAGCAACCCGAAGGAAGCGCGTGAACTGATAGCCAAGGTGCTGGCCCAGTGGGGGCGCCTGGACATTTTGATCAACAACGCCGGCATCACCCGGGACAAATCGATGAAAAAACTCGGCGATGATGATTGGGCAGAAGTGATCAATACCAATTTGAACAGCGTCTACTATTGCACCAGCGCGGCGATGAAGACGATGACCGAGCAAAACTACGGCCGGATCGTCAACATCAGCTCCTTCGTCGGACAGGCCGGAAATTTTGGCCAGGCCAACTACGCGGCCAGCAAAGGCGGCGTGATCGCCTTTACCAAGACTGCGGCGATCGAATTGGCCAAGTACAACGTGACGGTGAACGCAATCGCGCCGGGCTTCACCTTGACGGACATGCTGGCCAAGGTTCCGGGGAACGTTCAAGAGCAAATCAAGGCGAGGATCCCGATGGGCCGCTTCGGCCTTCCCGAAGAAATTGCCAAGGCGGTGGCCTTCCTGGCGGCCGAGGGCGATTACATTACGGGGCAACAAATCAACGTGAACGGCGGCGTGTACATGTGACGCATGCCGCACGTCGTGAGGTCAATGTGAAATCAACTGAGCAACACAATGGATCGCCGGCGAGCGATGGTGGGCCCGACGCATCCAATCCGTTCGACGCTGCATTCGACGCGTTCAAGAAAATGCGCGACTCGGGCCTGGAATCCTGGGCCAAGGTGATGACCCAATGGGTCAACACCGATGCGTACGCGAAGTCCAGCGGCGCGGTGATCGATTGGTACCTGACTGCCACCGCGCCCTTCCGCCAGCTGGTTCAAAAGACCGCGGAACAGACGCTGATCCAACTCAACATGCCGACCCGCGGGGACGTGATCAACGTCGCCGAACGGTTGACTCACATCGAAATGGCGCTGGATGACCTGGCCGCCAACCTCGAGCCCCGGCGTCCTCCCCGAGGTGCCAAGGAGAGCTGATCGCCGTGGCCCAGTCGAAGCCGTCAGAAAGGGGCGGCCTTGGCGACAAGGTGAAGAACATGATGGACCGCACCAAGACGCTCCTGCGGGTGACGACCACCAAGGCTCCGATCGCGCAGACACCCAAGGAGCTGATCTGGGCGCTGAACAAGGCCAAGCTGTACCGCTACACGCCGGTGGTGCCGCCGGAAAAACGCCATCCGATGCCGCTGCTGCTGGTGTTCGCGCTGATGAACCGGTCCTCGATCCTCGACCTTCGCCCCGGCAACAGCTTCGTCGAGTACATGGTGCGGCAGGGCTACGACCTCTACCTGTTGGATTGGGGCGTGCCCGGACCCGAGGACAAGAACCTCAAGCTGGAAGACTACGTGCTCGAATACATGCGGCGCGCGATCCGCAAGATGAAGGCCGTCTCCGGCTCCGATTCGTTCAGTCTGCTGGGCTGGTGCATCGGCGCAATCCTCACCACCGTCTACGCCGCCCTGCGGCCGGCCAGCGGTCTGAAGAATTTGATCCTCCTCACCGCGCCGCTCGACTTTTCCAATCGGGATGCGATCACGCTGGCGCGAATGACGGACGAGCGCTACTTCGACGTGGACAAGGTGATCTCGGCCTACGGCAACATGCCGGGCGAGCTGATGGACTACGGGGCGAAGGCGCTCAAGCCGGTCGAAAATTTCCTCGGCAGCTACCTGCGCCTCCTCGACAACCTGGACAAGCCGAAGGTGGTGGAAGGTTGGCACGCGATGAATACCTGGGTGAACGACGGCATCCCCATCGCCGGCGCCTTTTACCGGGAGCTGATCACCGACCTCTATCGCCAGAACCGGCTGATCAACGGCACCCTCTCGGTCCGCGGAGAAAAAGTCGACCTGAGCCAGATCCGGGCCAACTTGCTGGTGGTGATCGCCGAGGACGATCACATCACCCCGCCCTGCCAATCCGAGACCGTGGTGACCAAGGTCGGCAGCGAGGACAAGACGCTGATTCGGGTCCCCGGCGGCCACATCGGGATCATGGCCGGAAGCGGAGCGGTGAAGGGGACCTGGCCGCAGATCAACGCGTGGCTGGGTCCGCGTTCCGACTGATTGTCAAAACCGCTCGCGCTCGCGGCGCGAATGGCCTTGCCCGGGGCGGCGGCAGTGTTCTAGAGCAGCAAAGCCACTCTTACGCTCGTTCGACGGAGGTCGCACCATGACGCGCCAAGCATGCCTGATGGAAGTGTTGCTGGGATTCACACTCTGGGCCGTATCAGCACAGGCATCGGGGCGCTGCCGGCAGATCCTCGAGCGGTTGGGGGACGATGCCGCCGACGTGGAGTGCTTCGAGAGTTCTGACCTCACCACCAACAACGACGCGACGACGCCGCCGGACAACCCGATTCCAACGCTCCCGGGCGGAGCGTTGACGCCGCGAACGGATCGCAATGTGATCTCCCCCGATCCTCCCGACCGCACGCCCATCACGCGGGCAGTTCCGGGAATCCAGATCCAGGGACGGTTCGCGGACGATCCCACCGGCGAGGCGCGTTTCCTGGTCCGGCTCCCGGACGACTGGAATGGAAAGCTGGTGGTCGCAGGCGCATCTGGAACGCGCAGCGAGTTCAACGGCGATTTCGCCTGGAGCGACTTCGTGGTGCAGAAGGGCTACGCCTATGCTTCGCAGAACAAAGGAGTGCTGAATCTGCGGATCGTGCCGGCGGACCCGGTGGACCCGCTCGCCTGTCGCTTGAACCCCACGCAACCGATCATCATTCACTTCTATGACAACGATCCGGAGAAGCCGTTCACGCAGTGGCAGGAGTTCATCATCCGCGGTGCCGAGCTGGCGCGTGAGGCAGTGCAAGCTCGCTACGGCAGACACCCGCACCGCACCTACGCCGTTGGGACCTCCAACGGCGGTTACCAGGTCCGTCGCGCGATCGAGCAAGCTCCTCACCTGTTCGACGGCGGCGTTGACTGGGAAGGGACGTTCGTCGATCCCAACGGCCCCAACATCCTGATCGATCTTCCGCCCGCGATCCGCAATTTCCCTGCGTACGTGGAATCCGGTTTCGATCCCGCCAGCGAGGCCGCGCAGAACATCCTGGCCGCCGGTTATCCGCCGGACATCTACAACGGCACCACGTCTCTTTGGGGCCTCTACTACAGCGCCTTCTGGGAAGTCACCCAGTGCCAATGGCAGAAGCGGCTGGACCCCACTTACGACACCTACGGCCAGGGCCCCGGCAATTACGATTACTTCGCTCAAACCATGGTCACCGACGTGGCCGAACAGTTCGCCGCATTCGAAACCACAGGTCGGATCCGGCGACCGCTGATCACCGTGGCGGGGACGATGGACGGGTTGTTGCCGATCGACCGGCATGCGCGGGCATATGCGGCCAAAGTTGCTGCATCGCAACATCATCACCCTGATCATCACGGGCGCGCGCAGTACCGCCTGTACGAAGTGCAGAACGGGAACCACATCGAGACCTATCGGAACGTCTTCCCGGAGCTGGAGTTCATCCAACCGCACGCCCATCGCGCGTTCGACCTGCTGGTGCAGCACGTGGAGCGGGGGCACGAGCTACCCGCCAGCCAATGCATCCCGCGAGGCGGCACCATCACCGGCCACCCCGCGCAGCGGGGACGCTGCGCACAACTCTTCGTGCCCTGAGCGCGGCGGTTCGCCGCTCACCCGTCAGGACTGTTCCCGGCCCGAGCTCTCCAGGAAGCGAATGGCCTCCTCGCGGCTTTCGAACAGATGCGGTTTGACCTGGTGGGTGGCGAGCGTGCTGCCCAGCTTCAGTCGCAAAAAGGCGCTGCTCGTGTACCGGGTCACCTCGCTGTAGAAACGATCGCACAGCTCGCGGACCAGATCCGCGTATGGCTCCATCAGGTGCGGGGGAACGCTGAACCCGTCGTAGTTCACGATCGCTTTCACCGGGCGCCCGAGCGGCTCACAGCAGCTTTCGACCGCGCGGCGCACCTCCGCCAAATCTCCCTCGCTCCTCAAGGCGAGGCCCTGGAAATTGATGAAGAGGATCCCCCGTTGGGCGTCATAGGCGATCCGCTCCGACAACGGACGAGAGAAGAGGGCTTCCCTCAAACCCATCGTCGCCGGCTCAAACAAGCGCGGGTCCATCGTTCCCATCGGCTTCGCCAGCAGCGGCGCGAATCCCATCTTTGACAGGATGTCCCGTTCCACGTCGATCCCGGGTGCCGTCTCCTGCAGGAGAAGACCATCCGAGGTGAGGCGGAACACGCAGCGCTCGGTGATGTAGAGGATCTGCTGTCCGCTCTTGCTCGCCTGGGAGCCGCTGAAGGTGATCTGCTCGACCGCGTTCACGAACTTCAGCGAGCGACCTTCGCAAACGATCCGAAGCCGCCCGTTGGAGAACTCAATCTCCAGCCCGCCGCAGCTGAACGTGCCGAGAAAGCACACCTTGCGAGCGTTCTGGCTGATGTTGATGAAACCACCGCAGCCGGCAAAGGAGCTGCCAAACCGGCTCACGTTGACGTTGCCGGCGGCGTCGCATTGGGCCATTCCCAGGCAGCCCAGGTCCAGGCCTCCACCGTCGTAGAAGTCGAACTGCTGGTTCTGGTCGATCACCGCCTCGGTGTTGGTAGCCGCGCCAAAGTTCAAGCCCGCTGCCGGCAAGCCGCCGATCACACCGGGCTCGGCGGTCAGCGTGAGCAAAGGCAGCAGCGATTCCTCTTGCGCCACGGCGGCAACGCCCTCGGGCATCCCAATTCCCAGGTTGATCACGCTGTGGGGAACCAATTCCATCGCAGCACGGCGGCAAATCACCTTGCGCTCGTTGAGCGGCATCGGAGGCAGCGCCTCCAACGGAACGCGGATCTCGCCGGCGTAAGCCGGATTGTACTGGGTGGCGTACGTCTGCCAATGGTGCTCCGGTTGGCTCACCACCACGCAATCGACCAGGACGCCTGGGATCTTGACCAGGCGGGGGGACAAGCTTCCGGCTTCGGCGGTGCGCTCGACCTGCACGATCACCAGACCGCCGCTGTTTTTGACGGCCATCGCCATCGCGAGATTGTCCAGCGTCAGCGACTCGCGCTCCATGGTGACGTTGCCCGTCGTGTCCGCCGTGGTCCCGCGCAGGAATGCGACGTGGATCGGGAAGGCCTTGTACAGCAGCCATTCGCGCCCGTTCAGCTCGAGCAGTTGCACCAGATCCTCACGCGTGATCGCGTTGACCTTGCCGCCCCCCAGCCGCGGATCGACGAACGTGCCCAGCCCGACCCTGGAGAGCGTGCCGGGTTTCTTCGCGGCGATGTCCCGGTAGAGATGGGAAATGCAACCCTGCGGCAGGTTGTAGGCCTCGATCTGACCGGAGAGCGCCATCGCACCGAGCTTGGGGACGAGGCCCCAGTGGCCGCCGATCACGCGCCGGAGCAATCCGGGAAGGGCGACGCGATTGAGCCCTCTCGTCTTGCCATCGCCCTGCCCCGCCGCGAACACCAAGGTGAGATCTCGAGGCCGCCCGTTGGTCAGGAAGCTTCGCGCCAGCGCTTCGAGCAACGCATCCGGCGTGCCGTTGCCGACGAATCCGGAGGTAGCAAACGTATCGCCCGAGCGAATCAGCGCAATGGCTTCCTCCGCCGTGGTCACTTTGCTCGATGCGGGTAAGCCTCCCGCCAGCTTCACGGATCACCTCTGAGAATTCGCCCGGTCGCGACTGGTATACGGGATCGACGGAGCGGCTGTCGAGGCGGCAGCAGGCGGCCGGACAGCAATTGAATACTCAAATCGCCGAATCGAATTCAGTCGATAGCACTTGCCGGACCGCCGTCCCAGCGTCTATGGAGAACCAGGCGAAGCGAAGACATGGAAAATGACGTCATTCTTCAGACCCACGACCTGACCAAGGATTTCCGCGGCTTCGTTGCCGTCAAGCGCGTCAACTTGACCGTCCGCCGCGGGACCATCCACGCGCTGATCGGGCCCAACGGCGCGGGCAAGACCACCTGCTTCAACCTGCTCACGAAATTTCTCAATCCATCGGGAGGACGGATCAGCTACAAGGGGCGTGACATCACGCGGGCGCGACCGGCTGACGTGGCGCGCGAAGGATTGGTGCGCTCCTTTCAGATCTCGGCAATTTTTCCGCACCTCAGCGTGCTGGAGAACGTGAGGATCGCCCTGCAGCGCCAGCGCGGAACTTCCTTCGACTTCTGGCGCGCAGACAAAGCTCTCAAGAAGTTCGAAGCGCGCGCGCTGGAGCTGCTCCAGGCAGTCGGGCTCGCCGATTTACCGCAGGTCCCCGCGGTGGAGCTGTCGTACGGCCGCAAGCGCGCGTTGGAGATCGCCACCACCTTGGCACTCGAACCGGAGATGCTGCTGCTCGACGAGCCCACTGCCGGCATGGGCACCGAGGATGTGGAGAGGATCGCGGCCTTGATCAAGACGGTCTCGGGCAATCGCACCATCTTGATGGTCGAGCACAACTTGAGCGTGGTGGCCAATCTGTCGCACCACATCACCGTGCTCGCCCGCGGCGAGGTGCTGGCCGAAGGCGACTACGTCAACGTCTCCAAGAATCCCCAAGTGGTTCAGGCTTACATGGGGTCGGATCATGCCTGAGGCAGCGAGCACCGCGATCAAGGACGCCGCGCCACTGCCGCAGCCAGAGCCCCTTTTGAAAGTGAACGATCTCCAGTCCTGGTACGGCGAATCGCATGTCCTCCACGGCGTGCAATTCGAGATTCGACCCGGCGAGCTGGTCACCATCCTGGGACGCAACGGCGCCGGGAAGACCACCACTCTCAAATCGATCATGGGGGTGATCCGCCAGCGCCGCGGCTCGATTCAATTCCAGGGGCGAGAGCTGATCAAGTTGCCCTCGCACCACATCGCGCGGCTGGGGATCGCCTTTTGCCCGGAGGAGCGAGGCATCTTCGCCAGTCTCAACGTAGAGGAGAATCTGCTGTTGCCGCCGCGCGTCCGCGAGGGAGGATTGTCGCCAGAAGCGATCTTCACTCTGTTTCCCAATCTAAAGGAACGACTGCACAGCCAGGGCACCCGGCTTTCCGGCGGCGAGCAGCAGATGCTGGCGATTGGCCGGATTTTGCGGACGGGTGCGCGCTTGCTGTTGCTGGACGAGCCGACCGAAGGGCTGGCGCCGGTGATCGTTCAACAGATCGGCGCGACCATCCGCCGGCTAAAGCAGGAAGGCTTCACCATCCTGCTGGTGGAGCAGAATTTTCACTTCGCCGGCACCATCGCGGACCGACATTACGTGATGGAGCGCGGCAGGATGATCGACATGATTCTCAATCGCGATCTCGAAGCAAACATGGGCAAGCTGAGAAAGTACCTCGGGGTATAACGCCAGCTTTCCCCTTGACGGAAGGAGTAGGCAACATGTTCGGCGGCAGCGTGGTGAAATTGGTGGTGGTCTTGTCCGCGATGGCCGGCGCCGCGCGGGCCGAGATGACGGACAACGTGATCAAGATCGGCGTGATGAACGATCAATCGGGCCTCTACGCCGACCTGAGCGGTCAAGGCTCGGTGCTTGCCGCCAAAATGGCGGTCGCGGATTCCGGTGGGAAGGTCGACGGTACTCCGGTGGAGGTGATCTTTGCCGACCATCAGAACAAGGCGGACGTCGGATCCAACATCGCCCGAACATGGCTGGACGTGGACAAGGTGGATGTGATCGTTGACGTTCCCACTTCATCCGTCGCGCTCGCGGTCAACGAGGTTGTGCGCTCGAAGAACAAGGTGTTCCTGGTCTCCGGCGCGGCGACCTCCGATCTGACCGGCAGCAAGTGCTCGCCGAACACCATCCACTGGACGTACGACAACTGGTCGCTCGCCAATGGCACCGGCAAGGAAGTGGTCAAGCAGGGCGGGGATACCTGGTTTTTCCTCACCGCCGACTACGCCTTTGGACACGATCTGGAGCGAAACGTTAGCGCGGTGGTCAAGGCAAGCGGGGGCAAAGTGCTTGGCGCGGTTCGGCATCCGCTGAACACCGGCGACTTCTCCTCCTTCCTGCTTCAGGCCCAGTCCTCCAAAGCCAAGATCATCGGGCTCGCCAATGCTGGCGGCGATACCATCAACGCGATCAAGGCGGCCTCGGAGTTCGGGATCATCAAAGGCGGACAGAAGCTTGCCGGGCTGCTGGTTTTCATCACCGATGTTCACGCGCTCGGCTTGCCCACCGCGCAAGGCTTGCAGCTGACGGAATCCTTCTACTGGGACCGCGATGACAAGACGCGAGCCTTCTCCAAGCGCTTTGCCGACGCCAACAAGGGACGCGAGCCGTCGATGGTTCAGGCTGGCGTGTACTCGGCGGTGCTTCACTACCTGAAGGCGGTGAAGAGCCTCAAGAATGACGCCGACGGCAAGGCTGTCGTCGCAAAGATGAAGGAGATGCCCACCGATGATCCGGTCTTCGGCAAGGGGACTATCCGCGCGGACGGCCGCAAGATCCATCCCATGTACCTCTATGAGGTGAAGAAGCCCGCGGAGTCCAAGAAGCCGTGGGACTACTACAAGCTGGTGCGCGAAATTCCAGCCGCCGAGGCGTTCAAGCCTCTCAACGAAAGCGAGTGTCCCCTGGTCAAGAGGACTTAGCTCCCAGCGCGCGGTTCCATCCGCGCGCCCCCAAAGGGGCCAGCTGCCGTGATCACGATCTTTGGCGTTCCGCTCCAGGCACTGATGGGACAACTGCTGATCGGATTGATCAACGGCGCCTTCTACGCCCTGCTCAGCCTCGGGTTGGCAATCATCTTCGGCCTGCTCAACGTGATCAACTTTGCCCATGGGGCGCTCTACACCACGGGCGCCTTCGTGGCCTGGTTTCTCCTTCAGTATGCAGGGATCGGCTACTGGGGGGCACTGGTGATCTCGCCGCTGGCGGTGGGCTTGCTGGGCGTGGTTATCGAGCGAACGATGCTCAAGCGCTTGTATGGCCTCGATCCGCTCTACGGACTGCTGCTCACCTTCGGCCTGGCTTTGATCATCCAGGGCTTGTTTCTAAACAGGTTCGGATCCTCCGGCGAGCCGTATGCGATCCCCGAAGCGCTGTCAGGCGGCCTCAACCTCGGCTTCATGTTCCTGCCCAATTACCGGGCCTGGGTGATTGGCTTCTCGGTTGTGGTGTGCCTGGCGACCTGGTTCGTGATCGAGCGCACGCGACTGGGATCCTACCTTCGCGCCGGAACCGAGAATCCCGTTCTGGTTCAGGCATTCGGGATCAATGTTCCTCGGATGATTACGCTGACGTACGCCTTCGGGGTCGCGCTGGCGGCGCTTGCCGGCGTTCTGGCCGCGCCGATCTACCGGGTGAATCCGCTGATGGGCAGCGATCTGATCATCGTCGTCTTCGCCGTGGTGGTAATCGGCGGAATGGGATCGATCATCGGCTCGATCGTGACCGGGTTCGCCCTCGGCGTGGTTGAAGGTTTGACCAAGGTCTTCTACCCCGAGGCTTCCAACGTGGTGATCTTCGTGATCATGGCGATCGTGCTGCTGGTGAAGTCGGCCGGTCTGTTTGGAAGGACCGCCCAATGAACACCAACGCGACCACCGCCAAGTCGCCCCACCGACCTCTCACTTTGCGGACGCTCGCGCAAGGACAGGCAATCCCCATCTTGGTGATGATCGGGCTTTTCGCCGTAGCGCCGTTCGTCGTCTATCCGGTGTTCCTGATGAAGGCGCTCTGCTTCGCCTTGTTCGCCTGCGCCTTCAATTTGTTGCTCGGATACGTGGGCCTGGTCTCTTTTGGCCATGCGCTTTTCCTCGGCTCGGCCGGTTACGCCGCCGCCCACGCCGCCAAGGTGTGGGGCCTTCCTCCCGAGCTGGCGATCTTGTTTGGCACCGCGGTGGCCACCGCGCTGGGTGCCCTGGTGGGCGCGATCGCCATTCGCAGACAGGGAATCTACCTGGCGATGATCACCCTGGCGCTCGCGCAGATGGCGTATTTCTTTTTCCTCCAGGCGAAGTTCACCGGCGGAGAGGATGGAATCCAGGCGGTGCCGCGCGGCAGGTTGTTCGGCCTGTTCGACCTGCGCGAGATGATGACGCTCTACTTCGTGGTGCTGGCGATTTTCGTCGGCGGCTTTCTGTTGATCTACCGCGCGGTCCACTCTCCATTCGGCCAGGTCCTCAAAGCCATCCGGGAGAACGAGCCGCGGGCGATCTCCCTCGGTTACAAACCAGACCACTACAAGTTGATCGCTTTCGTGCTCTCCGCGGCGCTCTCGGGCCTGGCGGGTGGAACGAAGGCGATCGTTTTCCAGCTCGCCTCGCTGACCGACGTCCACTGGAACACTTCCGGCGAGGTGATCCTGATGACGTTGCTCGGTGGCCTGGGGACGATCTTGGGACCGGTGGCCGGCGGAGTGATCGTGGTCGCGCTGGAGAATTACCTACCTCGTCTGGGAGTGCCGGTCACGGTCGCGGAAGGCGTCATCTTCGTCGTCTGCGTGCTGATGTTCCGCCGTGGCGTGATTGGCGAGCTCAGCCGGCTCCTGAAGAGACCGATGTAACGGCGACCGCCGGACGAGGATGCACGAAGGACGGTCAATCGATTGGCAAGGAGTTGAAACATGCGGATGAAAGACAAAGTCGCGATCGTCACTGGAGCCGCGTCTGGGCTTGGCCGGGAGATCGCGCGCGCATTCACTCGCGAAGGGGCAAAAGTATGCATTGCCGATCTTCAGCTCGAGGCGGCCAAGGCGACCGCTGCGGACATCGACCGCGCCGGAGGAAGCACCATCGCTGTGAAGATGGACGTGACCGACGAGCAGCAGGTGGAAGCGGGGGTCTCTGCCACCATCGAGCGCTTCGGCGGCGTCGATGTTCTGGTCAGCAACGCCGGATACCAATACATCTCACCGCTGGTCGATTTGACGCTGGACAACTGGCGAAATCTCCTGGCCACCCACCTCGACGGCGCATTTCTGACCACCCGCGCTTGTTTGCGGCACATGTACAAGGCTCGGCGCGGCGGCAGCATCATCTACATGGGCTCGGTCCATTCGCTGGAGGCCTCTCCGTTGAAGGCGCCCTACGTCGCCGCCAAGCACGGTCTTTTGGGCCTGTGCAGGGTGGTGGCCAAGGAAGCAGCCGCCGCGGGGGTGAGGGCAAACATCATCTGCCCGGGTTTCGTGCGCACGCCGCTGGTGGAAAAACAAATCCCCGAGCAGGCGCGAGCCCTCGGAATGAGCGAAGCAGACGTGGTTAAAAAAGTGATGCTCAAGGACACCGTCGACGGCGAGTTCACCACCGTGCAGGACGTCGCCGAGGCGGCGGTCTTCTTCGCTTCGTTTCCGTCCAACGCCTTGACCGGGCAAGCGCTGGTCGTCAGCCACGGCTGGCACATGCACTGACCTGCAACGAACGTCGTCGGCCGGTGTCACTGTCGAGTCGGTCACCCCGAGCTTAAGGCGAGCAGCAGCGAGCCTGTCGAGCCGGTCACCCCGAGCGTAAGGCGAGCGCAGCGAGCCTGTCGAGCCGGTCATCCCGAGCGTAAGGCGAGCGCAGCGAGCCTGTCGAGCCGGTCACCCCGAGCGTAAGGCGAGCAGCAGCGAGCCTGTCGAGCCGGTCACCCCGAGCGTAAGGCGAGCGCAGCGAGCCTGTAGTCGAGGGGTGGAACCGACTACCTCCTGCTGTCTCCACTGGCGATCAAGCGCCACAGGCCTCGGCCGTGGGTAGAGGCAACCAGCACACCGGTGTTCGGGTTGAGAACGAGATCCTCGACGCGCACGTTGGGCAGCCCCGGGCTGAATCGCTCCCAGCTCGCTCCATCGTCGAGCGATCGAAAGACACCCAGATCAGTGCCCACGTAGAGGGTCCGAATCGCGCCGTACGCATCGATCAGCAGCGCGGTCGTGGGAAGATTGGGCAGATTGCTGCTGATGTCGCGCCAGCTGTCACCCTGATCCATGGACCGGAACACGTGACCGGTCCCAAAACCGGAAAACGTCGCATAGACGATGTTCGAATCGAAGGGGTCTACGGCGAGATGGGTGACGATTCGCGCCGTCGGAAGACCTGTGCTGACCAGCGTCCAATTGGCGCCCGTGTCGGTGGTCCGCCAGATCTCGCCCGCGCTCGTGCCAGCGAAATAGGTGGTCGCAGAATCCAGGCGAGCAAAGGCCAGAGAACGAATCGTGCCCGTAGTGAGCTCCGGACTGTTGGCCACCCAGTTCGCAGCGCTGTCTTCCGTGCGCCAAACCGAACGCGTGCCGGTGATCAGCACATTCGAGGAATTCGGATCGATCAGGAATGGCGCGACGAAAGCCGAGCCGGCCGCCCGGTCCAGAATTCCGCTCACCGCGCTGAAAGTGCTCTGTCCGTCGTTGATCGTTTTCCGGATGCCCAGATGCTGAGAAGAGCAATACCAGACGTTGTCCGGATCCCCATCCATTCCTTCGATTGCCTGGTATGCGCCATCCCCTCCGCAGATCACGCGCCACTGAAGATCGCCCGTGGTCTTGTCCGATCCGTTGTCTTGAGAGCCGGCCATCACGATGCTCGCATTGAGCGGGTGAACCGCCACACCCGGGTAGAACTGCGTGATCCCGAGATTGGTATTCAACGAGAAGAGTTGATCCGCCGCGTTGAGCAGAAATAACCCGCCGTCGCTGCCGATGTACAAGTTGCCTTCGTCGTCGAACTTGAGAGCGTGATGATCCGGATGGCCGCTGCCGCGGGTATTCCAGGTGGCGCCGCCATCAGTGGATCGAAACAACGATACAGCACCTTGATACACGATGTCTGGGTTGTGAGGGTGAACCGCCACGGTGAGATTGTACGCGCCCTGACCGCAACTTCCGGAACAATCGGGCAAAGGCTTCCAGCTCGCGCCGCCGTCCGTCGTCTTCAACCGAAAAATCGGTGCACCTGCGGTCGGATTGTGCACCGCCGCATACAAAATCTGCGGATTGGAGCGCGAGATGTCGAAATTGATCCGCCCGATATTGGCGGTGGGCAAGCCGATGTCCAGCTGGGTCCACGTTTCGCCGGAATCCGTCGATTTGTAGATCCCCTTGTTGGCAGCGGAGGCCGGCAATCCCAGACCGGCATAGAGGATCCGAGAGTCGGAGGGATCCATCACCAGCTCGCTGACCGCGGCGAGAGGTGACCTGCCGCTCAGCTTGAGCTCCCAGGTATCTCCGCGATTCGCGGACTTGAACAAACCGAAGTTGCTCGCCACGTAGACGATGTTCGGCGATGCAGGGTCCACCAGGACTCTCGAAATGGTGGCACCACCGCCGGTCGGCACTACGAACTCGCTTTCTCCAACTCGCGTCCAGCTCGCGCCTCCATCCATCGAGCGGAGCACGCCGGCGCCGTAGTAGCTATCGCCCGAATTATTCTGCTCGCCGGTGCCGGCGTAGATGATGTTGGCGTTGGTGGGATCGACACATACCGATCCCATGGCCAACGATGGTTGATCGTCGGTCAGAGGCATCCAGCTTGCGCCCAAGTTGGTCGATCTCCACACGCCGCCCAGTGCGGTGCCGATGTACAAGGTGCTTGTATTGGTAGGCGCGATGGCGATGGAGTTGGTTCGTCCGCCCAGCCGCGTCGAGCCGCTGGTGAGCGGCGCTGGACCCAGGAATTCCCAAAAGGCTTCATTCGCTCCATTCGATCTCGGCGTCTGTTCCACCTCGCGCCATCCCTGCAACAAGCTGCCAAAACCCTTGTCGGGTCCGAGCCGGTTTTCGGTGAGCCAACGGAGATATTCCTCGATGGGCCCCTCTGCCTCCATCTCGTCGTCTTCCAGAGCGTTTGCCGCGGTTGAGGTCGCCGCGATTAAGAGGATTATCAGCGATGCGACAACTTCGAAGGTCCATCTCTCGAGTCGGCGGAGGACCGGAACACAATATCGATGGTGCATATGCTCCCCCTGTATGAGGGCCGCCGCATAGCATGGACCGAAACGGAAACCAACCTCGATGTAGTCGCGCCGCGATAACTTTCTTAGCGGAATTCAATCCAACGTCTGCGCGCCCAAAGTACATCGGGGCCAGCGACAACCGTCAGGCAGGCTCCGTTGATTAGTTGATCCGTCAACCTCGCTTCCGTTGACAGCGTCGGACGACGTGGTAATCGCCGGCGCAAAAGGGAGGAAGAGGCGATGACCGAGGCCAGTCACCCGGTGCAATTGACTGCCATACCCATTGAGAAGCCCGAAGATGTCAACGTCATCATTGGGCAATCGCACTTCATCAAGACCATCGAGGACCTTCACGAGGTACTCGCCAGCTCTTCTCCCGCGCTCAAGTTTGGCGCGGCCTTCAGCGAAGCCTCCGGTCCCAGGCTGGTCCGGCGTTCTGGCAACGACGCTGAGCTGGTCGAGCTGGCCGGTCGAACGGTGCTCGCGATCAGCGCTGGACACTGTTTCGTGATTTTCCTGCGGCAGGGCTTTCCGGTGAACGTGCTCAATCAGGTCAAGCTGGTTCAGGAGGTGTGCTCCGTCTTCTGCGCCACCGCCAATCCGGTGGAAGTGCTGGTCGCGCAGACCGAGCGCGGCCGCGGCATCGTGGGGGTGATCGACGGAGCCCCACCTTTGGGTCTGGAGCGCGAACAAGACGTGGTGCAGCGAAAAGAGCTGCTGAGAAAGTTGGGCTACAAGCTCTGATTGACTCGACGAGGCCGCGCTTCTCGCCTCAGGAGGACGAGCCTTGATTCGTCGCGCGCCGATTTGATCGATTCCGCAGCCAGCCGGTGGTGACGAACAACGCCGCTCCCACGACCAGGGCCGAAAGTCCTCCCAGCAACTGCTGCCGCGTCGCGCCCGCGAGGATTGTCGCCGAAATGGCCACTGCCAGCACCGGCACCACCGGTCCAAACGGAACCACGAACGTCGCCGGCTTGACCGCATCCGCGTAACGCGATTGTCGAAGCTTCAGGCTCGCCGCGCATCCTGCCGCGTACACCACCAGTCGCGCCACCGCGCTCGCAGCCGCAAGCTGTTCGAAAGATCCGGTCAGCGCCAAGGTCAGCGCCACCGCCGAAGTGAACAGCACCGTGTTGGCCGGCGTCCTGAAGCGCGGATGAACCTGGGCGAACCAGCTTGGCAGCTCTTGATTTTCCGCCAGCGCGAACAACATCCGCGATCCGGTGAGCACCTGCCCGGCATTGTTGCCCGTCATCGATACCACCGAACCGATGCCGATCATCAGCGCCCCCGCGGTGCCCAATGAGACCAATGCCGCATCCGCAATGGGTGTCTTGGATTGCGCGAGCTCGCTCAGCGTCCCCTGCGCCACCAATTGAGCCAAGGCCATCACCGCGGTCACCGCCAGAATAGTGACCACCAATGCGAACGGCACGTGCCGTTCGGGATGCGTTGACTCTCCCGCGGGTACGGGCACCACCTCGTAACCCCCGAACGCGAAGATCAGCAGCAGCCCGGCTGCCTCGGCTTGGCCAAAGGTGATCGCGCCCGAAGGAACTATGCGGGACCAGTTCACGAAGAAAACCCCGGCGCCGATGAAAACCGCCAGCGGCAAAAGCTTGCCAAGGGTCAACAGAGTGATCACCAGCGAGCTTTGTCGAATGCCCCGAACGTTGATCCACGCCAAAGCCGCGGTCACCAAGGTGACCAATGCGGCGCGGCCAGCTCCGCCGGTGACGAAGGGCCAGTAGAATCCGAGCGCCAGAGCCAGCCCATTGACCACCGATGCCTGACTGGAGGCGCGCGTGAACCATTGCATCCACCCCACCTCGAAGCCGGCGAAGCGGCCGAACGCGGCGCGCGTGAACAAGTATGGGCCGCCGGTGGAAGCGAAGCGGCTGGCTGCTTCCGCCAGGCAGAGCGCGATCAGCATCGACGCCAACCCGGCGATCACGACGCCGATCGCGCCCCATCCGCCGATCCGCGCGGCCACGGACGCAGGGATTAGAAAGATTGCGCCGCCGATGACTTGATTGACCCCGATCGCGGTCAGGTCCCAGCGCCCCAGCGCGCGGCGCAAGGTACCGGGATTTGTGGTGCCGCGGGCAAACGGCATTCCGGACGCTTGTATCACTACCCGGAATCAGCACGAGCCTCTCGCCGAAGGGCGATCGGTTACGCTTCTCCCGCTCCGAAATGGTTGGTGACACCGTGCGGTCGCCGTGCTTGGATCCGCGCGCCCAATTGGGGCCATCAAGAGGGGAGCGTTCATCATGACTATTAGAACCATAGCGATCGCAGTTGCATCTCTTCTAGTGCTTGCTTTTCCGAAGCACGCTTCCGCGCAGTGCTCTACGCAGATCCCAGCGACTCTCTTTTCGGTGAATCAGACGTTCACCGCAGGAACAAATTGGACCTTGAGCTTCGGTCGCAATCAATGTGAGGGGCTGGTTCTGTTGTTCGCCAACTTCACGCCATTGGGAGGAAAGGCTCGCTCGGTGCTCTACCGAGGATCGATTGCTCAGGTGCACGTGCCCTATCAGCCCGGCAGTCCCCGCTTCCGCGACGTCGGTGTTTCCACTTCGGGCATGGGCGCCGGAGCGGTGATTCTCAGCTCCTCCGAATGTCCCGGCGGCACGCTGTACGACGGCGGCCGGATCTGCGTCACCGTCGAGGACCGCGGGTTCGCCTGGAAATATGGAAGCAGCTCGCAGCGGGGTGAAGCTCTGTCGATCTTCATGAGCTCCCAGCTTGGCCAATACAACTACGTCAACATGTGGAACTTCCAGGACGACGGAACCATTGAAGTGAGGACGGGGATGACCGGACGGCTGCAGATCATAGACAGCGGGGCGCAATGGCTGCCGTACGGCTCTCGCCTGAACCCGGAGACCGCTCCCACGCCCTTGGTGGGCCGGAATCATCAGCACAATATCTACTACCGACTGGATTTCGATATCGGGACGTCTTCAGACAATGCTGTCAACAATATTTCGCTTCAGCCGTCCTTCGATCCTTCTCCGGCGACCAGCTGCGGTGCCCTCGGTCAGTGTTTCGTGATGCAGGAAAATCAATTGCTCAACGAAACCACCGACTATGTCAGTCCATACAATTTCACCTCATGGCGTATCTACAACAAAGTGCTCACCAACCAGAGCGGTCGTAGCATCGGCTACGAGCTCGTCCCATCGACCCGAGGTTTGGGATATGGAATGTTTGATACGACCGAACCCTGGGCGCTGGGAGAGCTCTGGGTGACGCGCTACGACCCCTGTCACCTGCTGGCGACGGACAATCACCCCACGTTGATTCCCAGCGAGTGCGCAGGCACTGCTGACAATGTCAGCGAGATGGTGGCTGGGGCGGGCGACATCGATGGGCAGGACATCGTGGTCTGGTACGCGAATCGATTTACGCACTACACGCGCGATGAGGACCAGGTCAATATGCCCATCGAGTGGATCTCTTTCGAGATCCAGCCCCGCAGCTTCCATCACAAGAGCCCGCTGGAGCCCTGATTGCCCCGCGAAAGGCCATCGCTCGTTGAGGCGGCGCGCGATGGCCTTCCAGAGCTGGTTACGCGTCCCGCGCTCAAGCCTTCTGGTTGTCGGAAAGGATCGCTTCTGCATCGATCGTGATCTCCACGATGTTGCCGACCACGATCCCGTTCGCGGGCAGAGGTGAATTCCAGCTCACTCCGAAGTCATGGCGATTGATTTCGGTGGTGGCCACGAAGCCAGCACGAGTTCTGGGCCCTTTGTCCACCCCGTCTTCCCACCACGGCGTCTCCCACTGACCGAGGTATCTCACCTTGAGCGGGACTTTCCGCGTTATCCCGCGGATGGTCAGATCTCCGTGCACCAGATACTCGCGGGCCCCGAGCAACTCGACCTGGTCGCCGGTAAAGGTGATCTCCGGATACTTTTCCACGTCCAGAAAGTCTGCGCTGCGAAGGTGAACGTCGCGAGCCGGCTCTCCCGACCAGAGATTGCGCGCGTCGATTTTGATCGAGACGGCGGAGTGCTCAGGATGGTCGGGATCGAACCTGAGCGTGCCTTGTACGTTCTTGAAATGCCCGCGGACGCAGCTGACCATCATGTGGCGTGCGCAAAACTCTGCGGCGGTGTGCCCTGGCTCGAGTGTCCATTCCATGGTCCGCGCTTTACCATCGACAAACCTGTTTGCGCCAGCGCCACTCGTCGGGCAAAGTCCAGCGCCACACACGAGCTGGGAAGGCGAACCCTGGTGGCCCTCGAGACCAGGAGGATGTCGGAGGAGTTGCACCGTCCGATGCGGCGCGAGCCGCACCAGGTGCTTTTCCCGCTGGGCGTCGTGCTCGCCGGGATTGGCGTTCTGCCCTGGATCCTCTTCGCGCTGGGGCTCACCGAAGCATATCGGCCAATTTTCCACTCGGTCGTCTTCCGGTCCATGTTTCACCCGCTTGCAGAAATCGAGGGGTTCCTCACCTGTTTTGCCAGCGGGTTTCTGTTCACCGTGCTGCCGCGACGCACCGCAACGGCGCCGCCGAGCCGATGGCAGATGGCGGTCGCCGTCGCTGCGCCGTTGATCATCGTGATCAGCGCTGCGCTGCGGAGCTGGCCGGTCGGACAAATCGCCTGGCTCGTGCTGATCGGCGTGTCCACGGAGTTCTCGCTCGCAAGGTTGAAGGGACGGCGCCTGCCACCTGCCACGATCTGGATCGCCTTGGCGATCGTCATGGGTGCGCTGGGAGCCGTCCTCGCCGTGCTTGGCGAAGCATCTGGCCCGGAGCGTCTCTGGCTGCACGAGGTGGGAAGAGCCCTCCTTACGCAGGGGCTGTTCACCGCGCTGGTTCTGGGTACGGCCGGTTTGCTTTTTCGCACGAGCGAGCCCATCGCTGAGCCAACCGGGTCGCGCCGCTACTGGCTGTTCGCCGCGCACGCCTTCGCCGCCGCGCTCTTCTTCGCCAGCTTCTGGGTCGATTCGGTCCGGCTCGCGTTCGCCCTGCGGGCAACGGTCACGTTCGCCGTCGTCCTATCGCTCGCACGGGCGATGCCTCGGCCGGATCCACGGGATATCGATCTCCGTGGCATGCGCACGGCGATCTGGATGATGCCCCTGGGAAATGTCTGGGTGGCGCTCGCGCCAGCGAGCCGCCGCGCTGGGATGCACGTCGTCTACATCGCCTGCTTTGCGATGCTGGTGCTGGTGTTGTCGGGCCAGGTTTACGGGCCGAGCAACAATCGTCCGGAACCGCGGCCGGCGGTAAGGCCTTGGCAGCTCGGGCTCGGTGCCGCATTCCTCGCCGTCGCGCTGGCCGCGCGAATCCTGGTCGAGGTGGACCCGCCGAGCTTCAATCTCTGGTTGGGGATCGCTTGCGCTGCTTTCGTGGGCGCGACCCTCCTTACGCTCCGGGCCTTCATTCGACGAATCGCTGGCCTGCTCCCCGACCGGGACCAAGGCCGGCTCTCACCGCCGCGATGACCGGCGGTAACCGCTGAGACGCACCGGATCTGAGCTCGCCTCGTCTTGTCTGCCGCTCTATGGATCATCATCTTTGTTGAGCCAACGATTGGGTGGATGGCCGGGCCGATGCCCGTCCTGCAATCAATGAGGAGAAATCGATCATGAGCTTAAAACGCAAGAAGACGCGCTGGTCCAGACGGGTGATGGAAACCAGCGACGCGCTGGATCTTGAAAAAGGCGTGTTCAGTCAGCGCAGCCCCATCCAAATCGCTTTGTCGCTGAAGCGCTCAGCCGAACGAAGCCGACGGCGCAAAGCGGAACCGTTCCGGTCGGCGATGTCGATGCTGAACTTTTATGTCAATCGCGCCGGCAAGAAGCTGAGTGCGGACCGCAGGCGCACCTTGAACCGCGCCAAGGAGGAGTTGCGGAAAGTTTTCAACCGCCGCGTTGGCCGATAGTTTTCGAACACAAGATGAATACAATTCCGTCGCATTTCTGTCTGGCCATGTCCGGACCTCCCATTCTCGGCCCGCGGTGCTTCGTGAATCGGGCGGGCCAGAATGTTGTCCCGTGGCCAGTCGTCTGGCGGACGCATTTCGCTCGAATTGTGCGAATGGACTGGAAGGTGACGCGTCCTTCATCTAGGACGAAGCGATGGCGGACCAGGGTAACTCGCCTTCATCGGCTTCATTCGTCTGGGCCCGTGTCGGATCGTTTCTATCGATAGCTCCCCTCGGAATATGGACGGTGAATCACCTTTGGAAGAACCTCTCAGCGTTCCAAGGGGCGGATGCATGGGAGCGGAGCGTCACGCAGTACCCGCACCCGGTCGCCGAGGTACTGACGCTGATCGTCGTCCTGGTGCCGCTGCTCATTCACACCCTTTGGGGCATCCAGCGGCTCTTCAGCTTCAAGCCCAACAATCTCGCCTACCCCTACTACGACGATTTCAAGTACCTCCTTCAACGGTTCGCCGCTGTCGGAGTCCTGCTGTTCCTGGGAGCCCACCTCTGGCTGGCAATGATTCACCCGAGGCTGGTGCTTGGCCGCCCCGAGCCCTTCAGTGACATCGCTTACGAGATGCGCTTTCACACCCCGACGTTAATTGTTTACCTGCTGGGAACACTTGCCGTTTGTTATCACCTGGCAAACGGGATCTTCGGGTTCGCCTGGACCTGGGGAATTGCCGCGGGGCGCCGCTCATTCCGGCGAATCAGTGCGCTCGCCACGATTATTTTCGTCGTGCTGATGTCTTTCTCCTGGGCCGCGATCTACGCCTTGTGGAGCTCGGGCGCCCAGTACCACCGCTGAAATGGACCGAGCACGGAGCTTCACCCCTCACCGTCGACCTCAGAAGTTCGGTTCAAAGGCCTCGACTGGCAGTGCCTGATAAAAGTACGCCCCGCTCAGCCTGGCAGCACACCTGGAACGCCCGCCTGACAGCATCCACGAGCATCTGGACGTCCTCGGCCGTCGTCAGGTGGTGCGTGATACAAGCCCGCAGCCAGCGCTCGCCGCTCGGCAGACGCAACTCGGAAATCCAGGCGATGCCCTCGGTGGCCACGGCGCGCGCGATGGCGCCGATCGCATCGGGCGACAGACCATCGCGGGTGAAACAAACCAATGGCAATGGCGAATCGTTTGTCACGCGCCAGCCGCACGCCGTGAGGGATTGGCGCAACAGGCGGCCCATGGCGGCCTGATGATCGATCAGAGCTTCCACTCCCGCCTCGCCGAGCTCCGCCATCGTCAAAAAGACTTTCAGCCCGATGAAGCGGCGCGACCATTGGATCGAATGCTGGTACGCCTCGCTCGTGCCAGGCTCGGGCTCGGGCACGTAGCCGGTGTGAACCGAGAAAGTCTCCTCCAGCGAGCGGCGCCAGCGGCAGAAAAACATCCCCGCGCCCATCGGCACCGGCAGCGTCTTGTGCGCGTCCCAGGTGACGGAATCCGCCAGCTCGATGCCCGCCACGTGCCTTCGAAGTGAGCCCGACAGCACTGCAAGCCCGCCCCAAGCTGCATCCGCGTGCAGCCACAGCCCTTCGTCGCGGCAGAGCACGGCCAGTTCAGGCAACGGGTCGATGGCCCCCGTCGCGGTGGTGCCAACGGTGGCGATCACCAAGAAGGGCGACCGCCCCTCCCTGCGATCGCGCCGGATCTCCTCTCGAAGCGCGTCGACATCCAGGCGCTGGCGGTCATCGCTGCGCACTCGGTGCAGCGCCCGTCGGCCCAAGCCCGTGGCGTGCGCGATCTTCACGAACGAGTCGTGCGCCTGATCCGACCCGTAGAATGCAGGCCATCCACAGGCCGAGAGTCCCTCCTTCCCGTATCGTGGAAACGATCGCGTGAGCGCGGCCAGGACCGCGGTCAAGTTCGCCTCCGAGCCGCCGGTGGTGAAGGTGGCGGCCGGCTCGGGCGATTCGAGGCCGATTCGCCGCCGGAAATGCTCGAGCGTGAGCTGCTCGATCTCCGTCGCTGCCGGCGAATGCCACCAGGCTCCGACTTGTGGATTGTAGAGGGCCGCCAATCCGTCGCCCAACACGCCGGCGCGGCTGCTGCCCGGATTGAACAGCCCGAAGTAGCGCCGGTGCGTCGGATGCAGCGTGCCTGTCTCGAGCAGATCGGCGACTTCGTCGACCACCGTCTCCAGCGCGCGGGGGCGGGAGAAGTCGAACCCGGCGAGGCGCCTGCGCAGCGCGTCTCGCGCCAGGCGCGGAGCGACCGGGAGATCGCGCACCCGGCCTTCCCACTCGACGATTCGGCGAAACAAGGCCGCAAGAGAAGCCTCCATGCGCACTCATTTCGAAATCCTGGATGCGTTGCAGAATGATGCTCGGCTGACCAACAAGGAGCTCGCGGCAAAGATCGGGCTTGCTCCCTCCAGCTGCCTGGAGAGGGTCCGCGTGCTCACCCGCGACGGAGTGGTCAAAGGCCATCACGCCGAGGTGGCTGCGGAAGCGTTCGGAATCGGGCTAGAGGCTTTGGTGGCAGTCCGCCTGGTGAAACATTCCCGCGACACCTTCAAATCTCTCTACGCGCACATGCTCGCGCTCCCAGAGGTCTTGACCATGTTTCACGTCAGCGGCGTGAACGACTTGCAGGTGCACGTCGCCCTCCGCGACATTCATCACCTGCGCGACTTGATCGTGGAAAAATTCGCCACCCGCAGCGAAGTGGACCACTGCGAGACGTCGGTCATCTATGACTTGCACCGCCGGCACCGATTGCCCTGTTATGCCATCCGCGACGAGCCGAAGAGCGGCTCGCGCTCGGCGCGGCGCAGGCGGTGACGCGGCGTTCCGACGACCGGCTTGGATTGCCGTTCAGTTACCGGTGTAGATGCCAATTGCGCCGGGTCTGCCCGCCCCACCGTGGAAGCCCACCAGGATGCGCCGCTGGCCGCCGAAATTGTCGCTTTGAATATCCGGCACGGTGCCCTGGGTGAGATCCCATCCGAGCACCTGGTAATCGAGCGGTACATACTGGCCGCCTCTGAGCCTGGCCAGCCCGCCGTACATGTATCCGATCCAGAGTGAATCATCCTGTGGATCTCGTTCCAGGCCGGCGACGTTGCCGCGCGGGTTCACGGTCAATGGATCCTGGAAGTACTCGGTTGGGCGTCCGGGAACGTAATGCGCCAAGCCTGTCGTCCGGGGAGGGTCATAGAAGTTGAATGAGCTGATCCAAACGCCGCCATCGGGGCCCGGCATCGCTGCCATGTCCGAAACCCAATCGTCCACGCGTTCGCTGGGTATCGGATAGGCCGGTTCCGAGACACAGTAATCCACGACGCCCCCATCGCGGTACTTGCAGTCGGGCCAGATATCGAGGCGATTATCGACGAATTGCGCAGCTTCGACGTGGTAGCCCGCGGTAAAGAAATCTCGACCGTACGTTGCATACCCGAATTTGGTGGACCGAGCGGCGCCGCCAAACCAGACATCTCCAACCGAGTCGACCGATACGCCATAGTAGTCGCCGGTCAGGAGTATCACCGAGCTGCGAGACTCGTCTCCGTAAGCATTGATCGCAGGGTGCGAGTGCTCCCTCACCCCCGAGCATTGCAACTGCCCATTGCAGGTTGGATCGCCCGGGTAGTTCGCATCGCCCCAGGCAAATCCGTGGTTCCCGCCAAACCAGACGCTCTGAGTGATGGGATCATAGACAATCCGCAGGATGTCACAAATCTTCTCACGCCCATCCATCTCGTCGGCGATGATGCCCGGGCCCGTGAAAATGTCGTAATGCACTACCGAGATGCGATCATCGGCCTGCAGCATGACTCGGTCCGCGTCGCCACTCTTGTAGATGCTGGGATCCCTCGGCTGCTGAAGCGGAGGGGGAAAGTCGGGACCGTACCAGCTGTACTCGCAATTGAGCTGGCCCGCTGCAGGGGGTTTGCCCTGGTACCCAACGAAGACCGTGTTCGCTGGCCCGCCTGAAACCGAGATGACTTTGAGATACTTGTCGCGCGGAGGGTCGCTGCCGTCCGGCATATACCCATACGGACGCAATCCATCCGCCATCGTGTATCGCTGATACATCGAGCTTCCCGGTTTCAAAAGGAACAGCCCCTCCTCGCCACCGGCCACCCAGATGTTTCCCGCAAGGTCGGACGTCACTCCGAATACGCTCGCTGGACCACCCTGCTGCGGTCCGTAGAACTGCCAACCATCCAGCGTTGGAAAAGTGAGTACAGAACCGTCACCCTCGGGAGCGCCGGCATTTTGAAGACCGCCCGGACCCAACGGGGCTGTACGGCTTGGGCTGCAGGTCGCCATCCAGGCGCTCAAGAAAGCGGTAGACAATCCGAACCCTACAATCGGTCGGCGTACCATCGATCGCTCCTTTTGGTGAGCTGAGATGGATCCGGCGCGCCCGGGCGGAAACTGGTGCGCGATGTGGGAGTGTTGCCGAACCGACGGACGCGCGACTTTCTCGTCGGGCGCGTGCTCTACTGGGCCGTGTACCCCCCATCGATGATGAGCTCGGCACCGGTGATGAACGCCGACGAGTCCGAGGCCAGAAAGAGGATGGCCTGCGCCACTTCCTCGGCCGCGGCCATCCGGCGCATCGGTGTGGCGGACTCGAGAGTCTTGAACGCAGCCTCTTTTCCGCCGGCCTGAGCCTCGAAGCCCGCCCACCATTCGGCCTTCTCCCAGATGGGCGTGCGCACCGCGCCGGGGTGAATCGAGTTGATCCGAATCCGATCGGCTGCGCATTCGAGCGCGATCGCCTTGGTGAACAGCCGCACTCCCCCTTTACTGGCGCAGTAGGCGCTCGCGGTCGGGCTGCCCACCAAGCCGGAGGCCGACGACATATTGACGATCGATCCACCGCGGCCCCCAGCGCGCATCGCCACGATTGCATGCTTGGTGCCCAGAAAGACGCCGTCCAGATTGACCGCCATCACCTGACGCCATTCTTCAAGCGTCATCTCGCCAATGGCTCGAACGAAGGATACACCCGCGTTGTTGACCAGGACGTCCAGCCGCTGAAACGTCCGCGTCGTTTGCTCGATCGCGCGCCGCCACGACGCATCGCTGGTGACATCGAGCGAGAGGAACAGCGCTTGGCCACCCTCGGACGCAATCTCCGCTGCCACGCGCTCTCCCGATGAATCGATGTCCGCGACCACGACGCGCGCACCACTGCGCGCGAACAGCTGCGCGGTGGCTCGACCGATTCCGGAAGCAGCTCCCGAGACGATTGCAACTTTGTCCTTCATGATCTGAGCCCCTCAGGTTTCGCAGCGGCTTCGTTCGCTACTATGCCGACACCGGATAAACAAGGTAGAAGCGCGCGACCTATGCCATACCGTCCCTCGCTGCTGGCCGGCCAGGCAGCAGTACTCGCCGAGCTCGAGAATCTTCTCGCGCCAACAAAAACACCGCTCGGCGCCAGAGCAATGACGCTGATCGACGAGTCTCAAAGCAAAACCGGTGACTCTTTCATTGGCACAAGCGTAGCTGCGTATGTCGCCGACAATCAGGTGTGCCGGCTGCGGGTCCGATCGTCTGGTCTCACCGATCTTCCAAATTCGATTGCGAACCTCGCCGCACTCGAGGAAGTGGACCTGACCGGCAATCGGCTCTCATCTTTTCCGCCGGTGCTCCTGCGGCTGAAACAGTTGCGGTGGCTTTCTCTCGGGGACAATCAGCTTTCCTCGATCCCCCGTGACATCGGTGAGCTCTCGCAGGTCCGCCAGCTCTACTTGTACGGCAACGTTTTCGGCTCGCTCCCGGAAGATGTCAGTAACCTCTCCGACCTGCGGGTGCTCGACCTGAGTCACAATCCGCAGCTCGATTCGCTCCCCGCATCCCTAGAGGACCTTTCCCAGCTCGCCTTCCTCTATGCGGCCGAGCTGCGATTGAGCGCTCTGCCGCCGCTCGGCAAAATGCGCAGCCTCGTCTATCTCAACGTGAGTCAGAACCAAATTTCGTCTCTTCCCGGGAACATTGGAAACCTTCACAAATTGAAAGAGCTGCGGATACACGACAACAAGCTCACCACGCTTCCGGACTCGATCGGCCAGCTCACCGAGCTTCGGGAGCTGCATTCAAGAAGCAACCAGCTGGCCACCCTTCCCGGCTCGATCGGCTCTCTGGGACAGCTCCGGATGCTGGATCTCAGAAACAATCGCCTGACCACGGTGCCGGACTCGATAGGTGGACTGCAGCAGCTACTGCAGTTGGATCTGCGAAACAACCAAATGCCCACCCTTCCTGAAACCATCTCCGAGCTGAGAAATCTCCAGAAGCTCGACCTCAGGTGGAATGGTTTCCGAGCACTGCCGACGTTGCTGCGCCCGCTGCAGGAGCGGGGCTGCACCATCTACTACTGACTGACCACAAGCCCGACCAGCCAACGCGACGGCGACGAGCAATCTGCGCGCTTCCTTCGAGCGCGTGCTGGTGATGCGAGCGCCCGACACGATGGCCGTGCCTGTTCCAATTTCTCGAATGGTCAGTGCGAAAACTTCTAAGAAACCCTTCTCGCTCCGTGGACATATTTCCCCTCTGAATTCTCGAGAACAAACGGAGACAAACAATGAAAGCGATTGGACTGTTGAAAGTTGCAATGTTGTCTGTGATTGCTGCTGCCATCCCTTCGGCCCTCGCCAACGAGGCCGACGATTCCAATACCGACAGCGGCTTGCCCCGAGGATCCGGGGCGGTATTCACCTTGAGCAACAGCAAAGCGGGTAATGAGGTGCTCGCCTTTCATCGCAACGCCGACGGCCGGCTCCAGCGCGCTGGTACCTTCCCGACCGGCGGTCGCGGTTCAAGTGACGGGCTCGGCTCGCAGGGCGCGCTCGTTCTCTCCGCCGACGGCGAGCTTCTCTTCGCGGTCGATGCAGGAAGCAATGAGATTTCTTCTTTTGCCGTCCACGGCACCAGGTTGAGACAGGTCGGCCACCTCTCATCCGGCGGCGAGCGGCCGATCAGCCTCACCGTTCAGAACGACTTGCTCTACGTGCTCAATGCTGGCGGCGACGGGAACATCACCGGCTTCTCGGTCAGCGACGAGGGAGCGCTGATCCCGCTAGAAGGTTCGACCCGCCCGCTGAGCGGCAAGGCAGTTCAGCCGGCGCAGGTGCAGTTCACCCCCGACGGTGAGCGTCTGATCGTCACCGAAAAAGGGACCAACCAGATCGACATCTACGAGGTGAACGACGACGGGCGCACGGACGGTCCCGACGTGAAGCCATCGAGCGGCGAGACCCCGTTTGGCTTCGAGTTCGGCCGCCGCGGCGTGCTCGTGGTTTCGGAGGCCTTCGGCGGCGCGCCCGGTGCGGGCGCAGTCTCGTCCTACAGATTAAATGATGCCGCTGACCTAGCCGTCGTGTCTCCTTCGGCGCCCGACTTCCAGGCAGCTCCGTGCTGGGTGGCGATCACCGCGGACGGGCGCACCGCGTTCATCACCAATACCGGAAACGGCACGATTTCCGCGTATCACATCAACCGCGACGGGAGTCTCGAGCTGCTCAATAACAACGGCGTCGCCGCGAGCACTGGCGAAGGCAGCATGCCGATCGACATGGCGCTGAGCCGGCGCAGCCGCTTTCTCTACGCGCTGGACAGCGGAACGGGCGCGATCAGCGCCTTCCGCGTCCTCCCTGCGGGTGGGCTCGATCAGCTACGCGGCGTCAGCCGTCTGCCGCCGCACGCCGTCGGCCTCGCGGCGCGCTGATGCCGCTTCTGCCAACACCGGAAGCCCAAGCTCAACCCGCTGAGCTGCGCGACTGGGCACGCTCCTGTAGAGCGGATAGTGTTGCCGCATGGACTTCTATTACGGACGAATGTCAGGAAACTCGGCGCGCGCCGCGTTCGGGCTCATCGAGGCGGGGGCAGCCATTCAGACGCATTTGATCGATCCGCGACGAAGCGGGAGCCGCGCCGCCGAATATCGGTCGGTGAACCCGATGGGCAAGATCCCCGCGCTGGTAGACGGAGCGCTCAAGCTCTGGGAATCCAACGCCATCAATTGGTACGCCGCGGAGAAGCTCCCGAATGCGCGGCTTCTGCCGGATTCGCTCGAAGGGCGAGCCTCCGTACAGCGCTGGCTGTTTTTCCAGACGGGGCACGTCACCCCGGCATGCATTCCGGTCTTTCGAGGAACGAATGCGCGCGTCCAGGCATTCTGGCAGAACCCGCCCGATGCGCAGGGGATGGAAACGGGACGCAGGGAGTTGGCGCGTTACCTGCCCGTCCTCGAGGCGGCCCTGGAGCACCGGAGCTGGTTGGAGGGCGAGTTCACGCTCGCGGACATCGCCTACGCGCCGCACTTGCTCCTGGTCGCGGAGGGCGGGTTCGATTTCTCTCCGTACCCGCGCATCCGCGCGTGGCTGGATCGGCTGCGGACGCGCCCCGCATGGAAGAAAACAGCGGAGATGATCTTCGGCGATTGAGTGCTTCGCACGCGTACGGTGGCGCGGCTGCGCCGCCGTCACCGGTACTTCGAGTCATCAGCGGCGCTTGAAGAACTGCACGGCGCGCTCGTGGCGCTTCGCCGCGGCCAGCGTCTTGAAGGTGCCCAGGTTCCTGCGCTTGCCGGTGCGCGGATCCTTTTTGCGTGAATACAGGCGGTATACGCCCGATGGGAGCTTGCGGATCATGCCGGAAATATGGCGTCGCCGGAGGCTGCGCGCCAGGCCACTCACGGCTTGGGTTTGGGTGAGTCCTTTCCCATCGCGCCGCCGTTTCGCTAGGGTGGGCGGCGATGAGTAGAATCGGCGACCCCGCTCTGGCCTCGCGCCTTCGCCAGGTAATGCGCGGCGACGTTCTTTTCGACGCGTTTTCTCGCGGCCGCTATTCGACGGATGCCTCGATTTATCAAATCGAGCCGATCGGAGTAGCCATCCCGAAGGGCACCGAGGACGTCGAAGCAGCCATCGCGATCGCCCGCGAAGAGGGCTTTCCCGTGATACCGCGCGGCGGCGGCAGCTCCCAGAATGGCCAGACGCTCGGCGAAGCGGTGGTGATGGATACCAGCCGATACATGAACCGCGTTCTTGAAGTCGACACGGTGGCCGGCACGGCGGTGGTGCAACCTGGAATCGTCCTCGACCAGCTCAACCAGCAGCTCAAACCAAGCGGATGGCACTTCGCGGTCGACGTCTCCACCTCAGCCAACGCCACGCTCGGCGGAATGACGGGGAACAACTCGGCCGGCACGCGATCGATCAAGTACGGGATCATGGTCCACAACGTGCTCGAGGTGGAAGCCGTGCTGGCCGACGGATCGCGCATTGCGTTTGGCGAAATCCCGCCGGATCTCGGCAGCTCGCCCCGCCGCCTGGCGGAGCTGGCGCAGGCGATGCGCGCCCTGTACGCGAACAACGCCGGGGAAATCGCGCTGCGAGTTCCCAAGCTGTTGCGCAAGGTGGGCGGCTACAACATCGACACGCTCGGCGAGCCACGGCAGAACCTGGCCAAGCTGCTGGTTGGCTCGGAAGGAACCCTCGGCTTCTTCACCCGGATCAAGCTGAAGCTGCACCGCATTCCCAAGCACAAGGTAGGCGCCATTTGCCATTTCAATCGCTTCTGCGACTCGATGGACACGACGCGTTTCATCGTCGAGCTTGGGCCTTCGGCGGTGGAGCTGGTGGATCGCACGATGATGGACCTGGCGCGCCAGTTGCCCGTCTTCCGCGCGACTCTGGAGCGCTATCTCAAGGGCTCGCCGAACGCGCTGTTGCTGGTCGAGTTTGCCGGCGATGAGCAAGCTCCACTGACCGAGTCGCTCGGCCGGCTCGAGCAGTTGCTGGCCGACCACGGTTATCCGGGCTCGGTGGTGAGAATGCCGGATGCAAAATCGCAGGCGGAGATGACCGCGGTTCGCAAGGCGGGGCTGAATATCATGATGTCGATGAAGGGCGACGGCAAGCCGATTTCGTTCATCGAGGATTGCGCCGTGCCGCTCGACGACCTGGCGGAGTTCACCGACAGGTTGACCAAGCTCTTCCACAAGCACGGCACCGAGGGAACCTGGTACGCGCACGCCTCGGTGGGGTGCCTGCACGTTCGTCCCATCCTGAACATGAAGGACGAGTCCGGCGCCAAGAAGATGCGCGCCATCGCCGAGGAAGCCTTTTCCATCGTCAAGGAATACAAGGGATCGCATTCCGGCGAGCACGGCGACGGAATCAGTCGCTCCGAATTCCACCAGATGATGTTCGGCGAGCGGATGGTGCGGGCGTTCGAGGCGGTGAAGGATGCCTTCGACCCCAAGGGGATTTTCAATCCCGGTAAGATCGTGCGCCCGCCCAGGATGAACGACCGCAGCCTCTTCCGCTACAAGCCAGGTTACGCGGAGCAGAAGATAGAGACCGCGCTCAGCTGGTCCGAGTGGGGTGGCTTCCTGGCCGCCACCGAGATGTGCAACAATAACGGCAATTGTCGCAAGTTCGATGCGGTGATGTGCCCGAGCTATCACGCGACCGGCGACGAAAAGGACGTGGTCCGCGGGCGCGCCAACAGCTTGCGGCTGGCGTTGAGCGGACAGCTGGGGCCGGACGCTCTGTTCTCCGACGGAATGAAAGAAACGATGGACCTCTGCGTGGGCTGCAAAGCCTGTCGCCGCGAGTGTCCGACCGGCGTGGACATGGCGCGAATGAAGATCGAGTTTCTCCACCAGTGGCACGCCCGCCACGGGATCTCCACCCGGGAGAGACTTACGGCCTACCTGCCTCGCTTCGCCCACGCCGCGAGCCGGATTGCCCCTTTGCTCAACCTGCGCAACTCGGTGCCCGGCCTGGCCGTGCTTGCGGAGAAGCTCACCGGGATGAGCGCCCAGCGCAAGCTGCCGAAATGGCGCCGCGACATTTATCGGACCCCGCCGCTCAGGAGAGCTGGTCGAGAGGTTCTTCTGATGGTCGATTGTTTCGCGCGCTATTTCGAGCCGGAGAACGCTGGCGCTGCTCGGGCGGTGCTGGAGGCGGGTGGATACACCGTTCTCGAGGACACCTCCCCGCGTCCGCTCTGCTGCGGGCGCACTTTCCTGAGCGCTGGGCTGGTGGAGGAGGCGCGGGAAGAGCTGACGCGCCTGGTGGATGCGTTGGGCTCCTACGCCGAACGCGGCGTGCCCATCGTGGGCATTGAGCCGTCCTGCCTGCTGACGCTGCGCGATGAGCTCGGGGCAGTGATATCGGGCGACGCGGTGCAGGCCGTGGCCAAGCAGTCGCTCCTGTTCGAAGAATTTCTCGCGGGCGAGGCGCGGCGGGGAAGCCTCCGGTTGCCGCTGCGTAAGAACGGCAGGAGCAAAGCGTATCTCCACGGACACTGCCATCAGAAGGCGCTCGGAACGATGCCCGATGTGGTGGCCGCGCTCGAGCTGGTGCCCGGGCTTTCGGTGAAAGTGATTGAATCGAGCTGCTGCGGGATGGCAGGTGCCTTCGGCTATGAGGCACATCACTACGACGTTTCGATGCGGATGGCGGAACGCAGCCTGCTGCCGGCCGTGCGCGCCGCTCCACCGGACGCGCTGATCGTCGCCGATGGCACGAGCTGCCGACACCAGATTCAAGATGGCGCCAAGCGGCGCGCGGTACACGTCGCCTCGGTGCTCGAGTCTTCGCTCGGGAGCTGAGTGAAGGACCTCGGCCACCGGGCACGACGCCTGGCATCGACCCCCGGTCGCCCTTCAATGCACTGGCTGTGCTCTTCCCGCCTTTTCCTCCGACGGCAAGCTCGACAGTGGCACCGGATGCCCAGCCTTCTGCAGCCCGGTGGACGGCGCATCCACCAGGACGACTGCCTTCACCAGCACTGCAATAAGAAATACGTCGATGATCGGGGTCAGCACCCAGAATTGACGGGCATAGGCGCTCAACAACGAGCTTCCGGCAAAGGCGATCGCCGCAAATGCCAGGAGCACATGCAATTCCTCCGGGGTGGTGCGTCGACGTCGCCATGCCGGATAAATACTCAGCGTTCCAAGGACAACGATGAACATATTGGGTATCAGGTAGAAATACGTCCTCGCGGTCTGCTCAGCGTAGCTATATGGATAATCAAAAAACAGACGCCCAATGTTGCAGAACCAATTCTCCACAAACTTGACGGGGTGATGGACGATGTTTTGAATCGCGGCTTTCTTCAGAGCATCATCGCGCTCGACGCTGGGTAGCTTGTCCAGCTCGTTCAAGAATGCCAGATGGTTATCCGCGGATTTTTTGTTCACCTTGACGTGCTCGATGAATTGCCAATCGCCGTACTCACCGGGATAGGGCGTGGACATCCAATAGAGCGACAGCCCACCCGAATTGCCCCAATAAAACACCTTCCCGGTGAGAGAGTAGGTGTACAACAGGTATGGCAAGCAAGCAGCAAGCGCGATGGCACAAACCAGGATTGCCTTTTTGACAACCTGGCTCTTGTTCATGAGGTACACCAATCCAGCGATGATCAGGCCGGCCAGGATCACGTATCCAAAAAACACCTTGGTCAAGGCGAGATAACCCAGGAAAATACCTGCCAGGATTGAATGCGTCTTGGCCTGGTTTCGTTCCTGGGCAAGCTTGCAAAAATGGTAGCTCATCGCCGAAATCAGGAACACCGTCAGGATCTCGGTCCACATCAATCCGACGTATCGAACAAAGGGCGGATACAGGCCGAAAAGATAACTGAAGGCGAGGAGGTACTTACTGGAGGTGTAGAAACGGATCGTTTGATAGAAATAGACCACCGCGAAGAAAAGAAGCACGGCGTTCAGAAGCTTTATGATCGCCCAGGGTGTTTTCAGCAGCACGAAGGGAACCAGGACGATCGGATATCCTGGGCCCCACCAGAGATCCACTTCACCCGCTGGCGAGTAGTACCCGTGGGTCAAATTCGTCGCGAGTCTGAGGTACGCGCCCTCGTCACCCACAAACTCCCGCTGCCGATCGAGAAGGGCGATGGTCGCGTAAAGAGCCAACAAAGGCAGTAGCCTGATGATTGCCTTCTGCAATGGATGAGGCGCCTTCAACCTGTGCTCCTGGTGAGGGACCATGCCAGACGTGACCGTCGCGGCGCAACCGGTGCCTGCATTCCAATCGCCGAGCGGCGCGCTCTAGCTCAACCGCCGCGCCAGCAAGATCAAGTTGCTGGGCATGCCCAGCGTCCAGACGCGGAGCACGGAGAACGCAAAGCGGTCTCCGATCGCCTGTCGGGCCATCCCGAGCAACTCTCGCCGATCCAGCAGACGCAGATGGCTCTCTTGCGCCCACAATTCTTTGCCAAGCCGGCGCAGCAAGCTCCGGTGCAGCGAACGAGGGAGCCAGTGGATCAAGGGGAGCTTGGTATGAAATTCCAACCAGTGGTACCGATTGGGTGTCGTCAAGAACAGCCCGTTACCCACCCGCGCACAATCTCGAATATGTCCGATTTGTCTGTCCGCGCTGCCCACGTGCTCCAGCACCGCAGACGAGCAGACCCAGTCATAGGAACGGTCTTGAGCGGGAAGCGGCTCGTCCGCTGAAACCGATGGCAGAAAGCTTGCGCCCGGGAACAGGGACTTCAACGAGGAGATATTTTCAGGCGAGTAGAGAGAGAGGTGCATTCCAGCGTCGATGAACCAGGGCAACATACAATTGCTGTCTTGGCGTTCTCGATCGGGAGTCGTTCCGACGTCGAGAATGCTGCGGCCGCGGATCTCGCCCGCGTACGAGCTCCACAGCTCAAACATTCGACGCCGGGCTCCGACGCTTACGCGTTCCTGCACGCCGGTCAGCCAATGTCCGCGTCCGAAATAATCGATGCCCTCGGCACGCGCGTCCGTGCTTGGCAAACGAGAAGGCATACCTGCTTCTACAGAACGCACCGGCGCTTGTACACGAAGAGCAGCGGCTCGATGGTCGAGGCTCGGAGAAATTTGCGATTTCATACACTTCGGCCGTGAAAAGCGACACGAGAGTCGATCTCTGAAGGTGGCGCGACAATTGCGCTTCGCTTCCGGATCAACGGCGGCCGAGGCGATCGCGGCCTTACCCCTGACGCAAGGAGCGCGCCAGGAGGCCGTGGAAGTGGTGCAGACCGTTCTCCCGCCTGACGGAGTAGCGTCCCTTCTGGTAGGTCCGCGACCGCAACCCCCTCTGGACCGCCTCGCAGATCGCGATGTCTTCTCGCTGGATTTCGTCGGAAAACTCGATCGTCTGACGCAGCGTCTCGCGCACGCCCGGGGCATCCGGATCGGGGAAGAACCATTCGAAGATGGTCAGCGTGCGGTCATGGCTGATCGGGACAATCAGATTCGTCGAGAAGTTGTCCGGATAGACGTTCAACATCAGATTGGGGAAGACCCAAAAGTATTGGGCCTCGTCCGCTGCGCCTTTCTCCCTGCGCAGCCGCCCGCGCGGGCTTTCCTTGAGCGGCGCGTGCTGCACCGAGTACATGCCTTTCGTCTCTGTGCGGTAGCGGGCGTAATCGAGCTCCCGCATCAAGCCCGGGTGGACGATTGGGATGTGATAGCCCTCGAGGTAGTTGTCGACATAGACCTTCCAGTTGCACTGAATCGTCCAGTCCTTACGCCCGGCCGAACGCATCGAACTCAAGCCGCGCGGCTGGAGCGTCGCGGGCAGGTCCCCAATCGTCTCGCTCAGGGGGCGAGCCGATGAGTCCAGGTTGACGAAGACGAGACCGAGCCAGGTGTCCACCCGGAACTGCGGCAGAGTCTGCTCCCATTTGCGAAAATCTTGGACGCCTTCAAATTCCGGAGCTCCGATCAGCTGGCCGTCGAGAGCGTAGCTCCAACCGTGATAGCCGCAGCGGAATACCTTGCAGCTTCCCTCACCAGAGGCCACCGGTCCGGCGCGATGGCGGCAGACATTCGAAAGTGCGCGTAGCGCCCCATCGGATCCCCGGACAACGACGATCGGCTCATCCGCGACTGCGGCGGTGAAGAACTGCCCGGTCGAGGCAACCTGCTCCTGGCGGCCGACCAACTGCCAGGTGCGGCTGAAGACCTTCTCTTTCTCCACGTCGAGAAAAAGCGTGTCGGTATATAGGCGGGACGGGAGCGTCGAGGCCGATTCAAGCCGCTCATCGAAGGCAAGGTCGAAGCTCATGTCGCGTCTAGTAGTCGAGCTCGATGGCGTCGTAGCCGTATCCCGGGCTGAGAAAGCCAGTTCCGCTGGAGCCACTCACCACCGAGAGCTGAAGCGTGTTCCACCCCTCAACGAATGCGGTGGCTGGAATGTCGTAAGTGTACAGCCAATTGTTTCCCCGGTAGGTGCCCACTGTCAGCGTGCGGGAGTTGGGTTGAGAAGAGGGAGGCGGAATGGACGAGGTCCACGCATTGACCATCGCACGCGGTCGACCACCAGCATACGCGGTGGTGATCCCGACCCTCAGCCTGTGAGCTCCAAGCTGATCCGCGGTCAAATAAAAGTAGAGGGTGATCGGATCGTTGACCGCCCTCCACTGCGCGCATGGAAAGCTGCTGTCGGCGTCATAGCCGACGACGAATGACACCGGTCCCCAGGGATTCATCCGCACATCCGACGGATGCATCCAGGTGATCAGCTCCGCATTCAGCATTCCCCACGGAGCGCCATCCCACTCGCCAATCTTGAAGATGTATGCCGGGGCGGTTTCAGAGGAAGCAATATCCAGCGCAGTTGTTTGTCCGCTGAGCACGGTGACCGAATCAGTGGCCACCGCCAGCTCCCCTTTGTACAGGGTCACGTTGTAGCTGCCCGGCTTCATCAACGGCGTGGCGTAGCTTCCATCCTGGTCTGAAATGGTTGCCCAGTATTGTGCATTGCCGTTGGCGAACCGAACGACGCCCTGGAAACCCGCTGGAATGCCCGAGGCGGTGCCGCTCACAACTCCCCGATCGCTGTCTGGAACCCAGCCGATCAGCTCCAGATCGGCCATCCAGGAGGTGTCGATGTTGGGGTCGGGTTGAGAACCGTCGGTGAAAACCAAAACATAGGGACCATTCAAGACATTGAACCGAAACGGTTCCGTTTGGGCTTCCCCGTAGTTGATGATTTCGTAGATCTCCTGGTCGGTGCCGCATTGATTGATCAGGCTCCGATAAAAGGGGCCGCCCGAGTCCCCCTCGTGGTTGCTCCGGACCATGAAGACGCCGACGTTGTCCCCTGTCGCGCCGGTGTATGCCCAGTCCATCAGCCGGCCGTTGGAATAGTGCTTCGAGCGCGTCGTGCCGTCTGCCATTCCAAAAATATCGGCGGCCTCGACCGTCCTGACATTTCCGCGAATGTCCGAGGGCCCCGGACCGTTGGGGAGAAGATTGGAAGGAATCCGCACGATGAAGCGAACCAGGCCGATAGACGGCTCCTGCGTAAAATGCGTAGCCATGTAAATATGATTGAAGCCTCTCCTGGCGACATAGTAGTGCGTCAGGGTGCCGTCGGTAGAGACGACGGTAACCTTCACGTAGTCGGTTCCATAAGTCTGAGCCGAGACGCGATTGGTGCCCAGCCCCGAGTTGATGTGCGAACCGCGCGTAGGCTCCTGGTATTCGACGCCGTTGTATCGCAATGACGTGATGTCACCGGTGGACTGTCTCACTCGAAATACCAGGCCCGCGCCGGTGTCTACGATGTAGTAGCCACCGCTGTCGGTGAGGCCGAAATCGGCGAGACAGAGGCTCGGAACGATGAAGCACGCGGCCAAACCGCAGATTCGCGCTGTCTTGAAATGGCGGCGCCGATGGACGTTCTTCATGCCAACCCACTTTCGAGCCGAACGATTTTTGAAGGTGAGGAGAGTAGCTCCCTCGCATCCCGGCGTCGAGAGGCCAGTCGTGAGTCTGCCTCGCGGTACGGCCACGAAGAAGTCAGAACCCTTGATATCGGCGACGCAAGTGCGCTAGGAGCAGGTGTTCACTTCGTGCGTGGGGACGTTTCGACCCATGGGCGAGACGTGAGCGTGGTTCTGTTCTTGGGGGGGCCGCCGCAAATGCGATCTTCTTCACTGCTGCCCGACGCAGTTGGCTACCTGCCGTTTCCAGCCGTTCGCACCATCGCTTTCGTCGGCTGGTCAACGTGCGCTTTCCTTTGTGCTCAACCAGTCAGCGCCCAGGTCAACGTCTGGACGTATCACAACGATAATCTGCGCACCGGGGCGAACCTCCAAGAGACAACGCTGACGCTGTCCAACGTGAGCTCCAAATCCTTTGGATTGTTGTTTTCCTGCGACGTGGAGGCCGGCCAGATCTACGCGCAGCCGCTCGTCTTGTCTCAGGTTTCGCTCCCCGACAAGAGCGTGCGGAACCTGGTCTTCGTCGTCACCCAACGCGACACCGTATACGCATTCGATGCCGACGGCCCTGAGTGTACTCCGATCTGGAATCGCGACTTCACCAATCCAGTGAAGGGGATCACAGCGGTTCCTGCCGACGTCACCGGCTCCACCGATATCACTCCGGTACTGGGCATCACGGCGACGCCTGTGATTGACGTCGACACGGGGACGCTTTACCTGGTGACGAAAACAAAGGAGGTCCGCGAATCGACCGGCGAGTGCCTCACCAAGACTTGCAACCACTACGTGCAGACGTTGCGCGCGCTCGACGTCGCCAGCGGCGAGGAAAAACTGGGTGGTCCGGTGGTGATCGGAGATACGGTCTACCCCACCGGGTTAACCGGCAACAGGGCGTATGGGCATGAGGTGGGCGCCTGCGTTCCTGGAATTGGCGACGGCACCATCGACGGCCAGGTCTGCTTCAACGCGCTGCGCTCACACCTGAGGACCGGTCTCGTCCTGTCTCGTGGAACGCTTTACATCGCCTGGTCGTCGCACAGCGACCGCAGCCCCTATCAGGGCTGGGTGATCGGTTACGACGCGGCCACTTTGCAACAAATCCCCGGAGCTGTATTCAACGCGGCGCCGAACGGTCGATCGGGCGGCATCTGGGGCGGCGCACCGGCTGTCGATGCAAACGGGGACCTCTATTTCTCGACCGGAAACGGTACCTACGCCACGGGCGAGTCCTATGGCGATACCGTGGTGAGGCTCAGCGTCTCGCCCGATGGCGCCTTGAGCGTGGCTGACTCATTCACGCCATTCAACCAAGCCTCGCTGAGCAGCTCCGACCGCGATCTCGCCTCCGGCGGCGTGCTGTTGTTCCCTGATCAGGGCGGCGCTTATCGCCACGTTCTTCTGACCGCGGGCAAAGAAGACAGAATCTATCTCGTTGACCGCGATGACATGGGGCAATACCAACGCTGCGGTGTCGATTGTGACGACGTGCTGGCAACGCTGCCGTTGATCAGCGAAGGCGAGACGAACGGCATTCCCGCCTATCTGAGCACTGGAAGAGAGCAAGTGGTGTTCTACTTGCCGGGTGAATATCGCGGCCACCGCGACCACTTGAAACGATTTGCGGTCACGACCGATCCCCCAGCCGTCATCCAGGTTGCGGACGGCGACCCGCCAACTGAGTTTCAGCTCAAGGGCGGCATCCCGAGCCTTTCAGGGCGAATGACCGCGACCGGCATAGTAGAGGATGCAATCATCTGGGTGATTCAGGAGAGCAATCCGGGAGTACTGCGCGCCTATGACGCGATGGCCACTCCGATGACCGAGATCTACAACAGCAATCAGGCGCCACAGCAGCGCGATCGCATGGGCAAGGGCTTGAAGTTCACCTTGCCCACGGTGGCCAACGGCAAGGTGTACGCCGGAACTGAAACGCGTCTCGATGTGTTCGGACGCTTGCTTCCGGGCGTCAGCTCGTCCCCATAGGCCGATCGCGACTTTCTCTCTCCATTGGTTTAAGGGTGAGAGAACAGGAGGCGATATGCCGGCCTACGTTGTCGTCGAGATTGAAGTGACCGACCCCACCCGGTACGAAACCTACAAACAGTTGGCGCCAGCCTCGATCCGAAAATACAGCGGACGTTATCTGGTCCGGGGCCAGCCAGTGGAGACGTTGGAGGGCCGGTGGTGCCCGAAGCGGTTTGTGATTTTGCAGTTCGATTCGGTGCAACAAGCCAAGGCCTGGTGGAGCTCGCCGGAGTACCGGGAGGCCAAGCTCCTGCGGCAGGCGTGTGCACGCACGGAGATGATCTGCGCACCGGGCACTGATGAGGTGGCTTGAGGCAATCTGCTGGTACAACAGAGATCGGAGATGCACGTGAGCGAGTGGCTCCGCCGGACCGGTCAGGGTTGGAAGCTCAAGCTGGGCATGGCGTGGATCCTGGGGAGCATTGTCCTTCTCGGCGCGGCCATCGTCCTGGGAGGCGCCGCGACGCTCACTTGGATAGTCTTTGCGCTCGCGTTCTCGGCCGCCGGGTTTAGCTGGACCGCTTTTGCCGTTCGATGTCCAGCCTGCCGGAAACGAGCCGTGTTCTGGGTGATGGTCCACGAGCCGGGGCATGGATGGCTGCTCCGGATGACTACCGCCGACAGTTGCCCCGTCTGCGGGGATTCCGCCGCTCCGAGCGCTTGAGAGATCACCCCAGCGGTCCGCGGTGAACTCGCCTATCCCCCACCCGCTTCGGAATCGAGCCCGCGCCCTCAGCCGGTTTCGCTCGACAGCGCCGGGCGCGGCTCTGCTAGGGTCGGCGGCCGAAAGGTACAGCCAACATGCGAATCAAGATCCTGGTCGCCGCGGTAATCGCCTCGGCATCCTGCTCCACGACCCAGCCGCGTGGACGAGAGGGAACGATGGACGAACAGTTCGAGGGACTGGCCGCGAAGTACGTCGAGGAGATGCTTCAGCTCAATCCGGAGCAGGCCACGCTGCTGGGCGACCATCGCTTCGACGACCGTCTGAACGATTACAGCCTGGCCGGAGTTCAGAAGCAGCGCGAGCTCAGCGCTCGCTACCTGAGCGCGCTGGAACAAATCCCGCTCGCCAACTTGAGCCCGGTGAACCAGGTCGACTATCGCATCCTCAAGGACCGAATCAGTTATCAATTGTTCAGCATCGATGTGCTGCGCGAATACGAGTGGAATCCGTTGCACTACAACGTCTCGCGCTCGATCAATGCGCTTCTGATGCGGGACTTCGCCCCGCTGGAAACACGGCTGCGGAGCGTGAAACAGCGGCTCACGCATCTTCCTGAGGTGATCGCCCAGGCCAAAGCCAATCTCAAGAACCCACCCAAAGTGCACACTGAAACAGCAATTGCCCAAAACAAGGGAAGCATTCGTCTGGTATCGGAGGAGTTGAGCGGCTTCCTCGCTCAAGCTCCGGCGCTCAAGGCAGAGATGGCACCGGTGCAGGCTTTGGCAATGACCTCACTGGACCTTTACGGACGGTGGCTGCAGGACGAGCTGCTGCCCAAATCAAACGGCGATTTCCGGCTGGGCGACGAGAAATTCCGGAAGAAGCTCCGTTACTCGGTGGAATCCGACTTGTCGAAAGAGGAGATCCTCCAACGTGCGGAAGCCGACCTGGCTGCCACCCAGAGTCAGGCGTACGCCGTTGCCCTTCCGCTGTACAAATCCTATTTCCCCGTCCAGGCAGCCGCGGCCGATCGCGCCAACCGCAAAGAGGTGATTGCCAAGGTGCTGGAGAAGCTGTTCGAAAAGCACCCCACCAATGACACCATCGTCGCCAAGGCCGGCGAGGCCTTGAAACAGACAACCGAATTCGTGCGCTCCCGCAACCTGGTCACCGTGCCCAACCAACCGGTGAAGATCATCGTGATGCCCGAGTACAACCGCGGCGTCGCCGTCGCCTATTGCGATTCCGCGGGACCGCTCGAGAAAAACGGCGAGACGTTCTTCGCCATCTCACCCACGCCGAGCGACTGGCCTCCCCAGCGGGTGGAATCTTTTTTTCGAGAGTACAACGACTATATGGTTCAAGATCTCACCATCCACGAGGCGATGCCCGGTCACTACCTGCAGCTCGCCCACTCCAACCAGTTCAAAGCCCCGACGATGATCCGCTCGCTTTTCCGCAGCGGCGTTTTCGCGGAGGGCTGGGCCGTCTACTCAGAGCGGGTGATGGCGGAGCAAGGCTACGGCGGCCCAGAGGTACGGCTGCAGCAGCTGAAGATGAGGCTGCGGATGACGATCAATGCCATCCTGGACTCCAAGATCCACACCGCCGGGATGACCGAGAAGGAAGCGGTGTCCTTGATGATGAACGAAGGTTTTCAGGAGGAGGGAGAGGCCACCGGCAAGTGGCGCCGAGCCGCTTTGACCTCCGCCCAGCTTTCGACCTACTACGTTGGAAGCATCGCGATGGACGACATCCGGCGCGCGTACGAGCTGAAGAACCCGGGGAATGTGGATTACAAACAATTGCATGATCGGATGCTCTCGTTTGGAACACCGCCGCCCATGTACCTCCGCGAGATGATGGGACTTTAGGAGGAATCGAGCATGAGCCAGCGCAGATTCACGATGGCAGCCGCCGGTGTCGCCGCCGTGATTGCCACCACGTGGGCAATCCAGTCGCTCTATGCACAGCAGCCCGGCTTCACGCGCGTGGAGCTTCAGCGGCACGACCTCAGCACTCCCGGTCGCGAGACCGTGCAGGTCCGGGCCGACTTCAGTCCGGGAGGAATGGTGGGCAAGCACACCCACCCGGGCGAGGAGGTGGCGTACGTGTTGGAGGGCACGATTGAGCTCGAGGTGGAAGGAAAGCCACGCACCCTCAAGGCAGGCGATTCCTTCTTCGTCCCGGCTGGAACCGTCCATGCCGCCAAGAACGCGGGCAGCACGGCGGCTAAGGTGCTCGCCACGTACATCGTGGAAAAAGGGAAGCCGCTGGCGACGCAGGTGAAGTAGTTTGTATCGCCTGGTCAGCGGCCGGAACCGACGCATTCGCACGCGCGCCGGCTGCTGTTAAGGTGCGCCCATGCGCATCCTTCATACCATGCTGCGGGTCGCCGATCTGGAACAGTCGCTCGCTTTCTACACCGACATCCTCGGAATGAAGCTGCTTCGCAAGAAAGACTACGAGAGCGGCCGCTTCACGCTTGCCTTCGTCGGTTATGGCGACGAGGAATCTACGGCGGTCCTCGAGCTGACGCACAACTGGGACACCAAGAGCTACACGCTCGGCGACGCGTTTGGGCACGTGGCCATCGGCACCCAGGACATCTACGCCACTTGCGGGCGGATCCGCGCCGCGGGCGGCAAGATCGTACGCGAGCCCGGCCCGATGAAGCATGGCACCACGGTGATCGCCTTCGTCGAGGATCCGAACGGATATCGCATCGAGCTGATAGAGACCCGGAAGTAGCTCTGTCTACGCCTGGGCCGGACTGGCTGACAGCCCGGCCGCGCCGCGGATCACCGAAGAGAGCGCTGACCAGTCGAGGTCGCCGCGCCCCAGCGCCAATGCTTCGACGAAATGGTCATGGATCAAGCTCGCCAACGGGAGAGGGAATCCCATGTTGCCCAGCCCAATGAATCCGATTTCCATGCTTCACCTTTGCTTTCGGAAAAGTTGCAGCCGATGCTCCTCTATCGCAACAGGAAACGCTTGCACCGACGGCCGGCGATCCTCACCTTGGTCTGTCAGCCGGGTAATCCAGCAGCCAAAGAAACGCGGCTCCGGCGCGGGGCAGGAGGTGTGCTCGTTGTCGAGCGGCTGGGCGCCAGCCCGCGCTCCTGAGAAATGCCTACTCGAATACCAGGTGCATCGTTCCGTCATCGGTTCGCAACAGCGCGGGTTCCAACCGGAACGCGGTCTGGATGTTCTCTCGCGTCAGCACTTCTGCCTTCGAGCCGCAGGCGAGCACCTTGCCCTGGTGTAAGAGCAGGATGCTATCGGCAAAGCGCGCTGCCAGGTTGAGGTCGTGCACCACTCCCACCACCACCAGGTCGCCCACTTTCAAGAGCTCCTGCAGCTTCCCCATGAACTCGAATTGATAATAAATGTCGAGAAAGGTCAGCGGCTCGTCCAGAAACAGGTATCGACTCTTTCCCGAAACGGAAAACCAGATCTGCGCCAACACCCGCGCGAAGTGAACGCGTTGTTTTTCTCCTCCGCTCAGCGTGAGGTAATCGCGATCGGCCATATCCGAGACATCAAAAAACCGCATCACTTCTTCGCAAGCGCGCTCGTCCGCAGCGCCAGGCCTACCGACAAAATGCGGGTATCGTCCCATCATCACCACTTCCCAGACCCGCAGCGGGAAAGAGATCTCGATGTTCTGAGAGAGCACGGCGCGGATCTTCGCCAGCTCTCGATAGGTCATCGAACGGACGTCCATCGAATCGTAGGCAATGGTTCCTGCCTCGGCCCGCAGCTGCCCACTGAGCAGCTTGATCAGCGTCGATTTGCCGGCGCCGTTCGGTCCGATCACCAGGTTCAATTGGCCGCTTTCAAAATTCGCTGAAACGCGATCCACCAGCGGCTTTTTGCCTGCCCGGTGCGTGACCTGATCAACACACAGCATCCTGGTGCCACCTTGCCGGATCTTGGGACCATCCACCTGCATCAGAATCGATACCGCCTGCTCCGGAGGAGCATGATGAACACTGGAGCGCCCACGGCGGATGTGACGATTCCGATCGGTAGCTCCGCCGGTTTCAATACCAACCGCGCCACGATATCCGCTAGCGTCAAGAGAATCGCGCCGAGAAATACGCTGCCGATCAACAGGAAGCGATTGTCCGATCCCCTCATCAGCCGGAGAAGGTGCGGCACGATCAGTCCCACGAAACTGATGATTCCGGTGATTGAGGTGGCCACCGCGACAATCATCACGTTGACGGCGATGATCGCCAGCTTCAGTCGGCCGACGTGGACGCCCAAATAGAGCGCCTCGTCCTCTCCCATCATCAGCGCGTTGAGCTGTCGGGCATAGCGCAGGGCGATCACCAGACCGACAGTGGTTGCTATTCCCAGCACGAGCACTGCCCGCCAGTTGGCGCCGGACAGCGTACCGAGACTCCAAAACGTAATCGAGCGCGCCTGCGGATCGCGCGCGATGTACGAAAGAAACCCGACGCCGCTGAGGAACAGTGCATTGACCGCAATTCCAATCAGCAACAGCCCGGTGGTCGATTCTCTGTTGACCGCCGCGGTTTCCGATATCAGGAACACGCAGGCGGTTGCGGCCCCCCCGCCGAGGCATGCCGCGATGGGCAGCGTCCATGGACCCGCGTGAAACTTGAGCACGGCACCCAGCACGAAGTACAAGGATGCGCCGAATGCGGCCCCACTCGAGGTGCCCACCAGGCCCGGCTCGACGATCGGGTTGCGAAACAGCGCCTGCATCAACACTCCCCCCATCGCCAGGCTTGCTCCGACGAAGATACAGGCGAGCGCTCGCGGCAAGCGGATCTCCACGAAAATCCGCTCGACCAGGTCGAGTGAATCGGGTGCGCTCCACCCCTTGGCCACCGCCGAGGCGATCTCATTGAAGTCGATGGCCACGGCGCCGAAGCGAATTGAAAACGCAGCGATCACGACCAGCGCGATCGTGAGGATCGGAATGATCCCCGCATACGGGCTAGCGAGTGGCTTCGCCGGCATGAATCAATTCTTGTAACTTCAATACGTTCTCGCCGGTACGCGGACCGATGTACACCAGGTCGTGCTCCTCGACGCGATGGATGCGTCTCTTCTTGGCGGCGCGGGTGGTGTCCACGCCGGGCAGAGTCGTGACTTGCTCGGGTGAGCCGAGCCTGTCGTACCCGAAATCGGTCAAGAGAATCACATCCGGATCCGCTGAGGCGATCACTTCGGGCGACAGTTGGATCATGCCCCGCTCCCCCGGGATTGGAATTTGCCCGCCTGCCCACTCGATCATCTTCCCGGCCGTGCTAGCGCGGGTGATCGTCAAATAGGTGTTCATCGCCCGACCAAAGTGGATCACCAGAACCTTGGGCTTGGTCGAGTAGGCATGGGTTCTGGCAAAGGCTTTTCCCATATCAAGGTCGAGCTTCTGATTCAAACTCTCGGCGCGCGCTTCCCGATGGAAATAGCGCCCCATCTCGCTCACCAATTCCTTGGCAGTGGGGATGTCCACTCCCTTCGCATCAAATACCTTCATCGGAATCTTCAATTCCTCCAACTGGCGCATCACGTGCTCGGGGCCCACGTTGTTGTCGTGGAGAATGAGGGTCGGCTTGACCGACGCGATCCCCTCGGCGCTCAGCGCTCGGTGGTACCCCACGGTGGGGAGGGATTTGATCTCCGGGGGATAGGTGCTGGAGAGATCCACGGCCACCAGATCCCGCTCGGCTCCCAGCGCGTACAAGATTTCACTGTATTGCTTGGAGAGACAAACGATCCGCTGCTGGTGCTCTCGCCGATCCTCGTTCTTGAACCTGCACCCAAACAGCATGAGAGTCAGCGAAGCAATCGGCAGGTAGCGGTTCATGACCGTCGGCTCTAGAGCGAATAACTCAAAGCGACGCCTCCATAGAAGGTTGGCTTGTACGGGCCGGGCAAGTAGACGTTGGGCGGAGGACCGCTGTAGCTCGCGTTGAGGAACACCATGGTGTAGTAGAGGCTGCCGAGCAGGTTGTTGCCACCAGCGAAAGCATCCAGTCGGAAGTGCCGGTCGATATCTCTCCGGTATCCAAGCTTCGCATTGAGCAAGGAATAGCTCTTGGCCAGGTGCGCATTGTCGTAGGTGAGGGGCACTGAATCGACGTATTGATACGTGCCGTAGAGATAAAATCCCCACTGCAGCGCAACGTCCAACCCAACATTGAGCACGTGAGTGGGCACACCCACTACTTTCTTCCCCGTGTAGTCGACGGTGCTGGCGCTGTTGTTGTTGTCGCTCTTGAAATCATCGTAACGAAAACTCGACAGCGAGTACGTAAGGAAGGGTTGGAGCACAGTCACCAAACTGTCTTTGTCGCTGATCAGGTTGTACTTCGTGGCGAGCTCCAGACCTCGGTTGTTTTGGCTTCCGGCATTGGTGGTAAACGTATACAGCACCGTGCCGCTGCCGCTGGTCACCGCCATGGGCGTGAGCTTGTCCTTTACAACCATGTCGAACAGAGCGAGTTCGTACGATAAGCGGCCTTGGATCAAATTGCCCTTGGTACCAATCTCGTACAACGTTGCGCGTTCGGGCTTCAAGTCGGTATTGACTACTCCGATTTGTGGGATCACCACGCTCCCCGACGTGGGGGGAGAATAGCCTTGACTCACTTGAGCATAGATGGCGATCTGCCTACCGAATCTCTTCAACAATGCCGCGCGTGGTGTAACCACCGGCGTGAAGTCCTTGACCCCGGACTGATCGGCGTGGCTTGGATTGGCAACGTTGGTGAGTCGGTCCTTGATGTTGTAGTGGACGAAATTGAGGCTTGCGCCCGCGGTCAGGGTGACTTCGTACGGCAACATGAAATCCCACTGCGTGAACGTGTTGGATTGAAGCGCCACCACCTGCAAGTCACCCCGTATCCCCCCTATGTCGACCAAGTTGTAGCTCTTCTTGAACGAGTTGGTCTGTTGAACTTCGGTACCGATCACACCGGCGACCGAGAAGGCCGGTCCACCAAAGCGCAAGTTGAATGCCGTTCTTCCGCCAAAGTTTAGCGCCAGATTATCGCTGCGGCCGCCGGCGAAGGGCTGATCCAATTGGTAGCCACTGGCGTAAGCACTGCTGACATTGCTCACGGCACGGTGAAATTGATAGCTGTGAGAAACTCCGAAGCGAATGCTATCGATTGCGACGTGCGCATCGTTCGTCTCATACGCGAGTTCATCGATGTTTTGTTTGGTCGTGAATTGCTCTTCAGTGAGCTGGCCTGCAAGCTGCTCGTAGGACCGGTTGAAAGCGCCGTAGACAGAAAGCAGCTGCCGGAAGCCGGCCTCGAAATCCCCGGAGAAGAGCACGTAGTCTTTTCTGGACTGACTACGAACGCGGTAGCCGTCTGAATGTTGATGGCCGTAATTCAGGAGAAGCAAGGAGCCATCGGAGCCGTGTTCGACGCGGCTATTGGTCCTGAAGAGCGACTGGGTACCTCCGATGAGCTCCTGCGTGAAGCGCGTGGTTCTCGGTTCCGGGCGCAGCGTGAACATCTTCACCACTCCTGCGATGCCCGAGCCATACAAGCTCGAAGCGGGTCCCCTGATCACTTCCACTCTCCCAAGCGTGGAGACATCGACGTCGTCCAGGATGGTGGTCCCCTCGGCGTCCGTGACCGGAATGCCATTGAGGTAGGCCTTGTATCCAGTTCCATTGAAGTTGGTGCCATTGCCGTAGCCGCGAATGGTGATGCGTTGGCCGCCGGAAGGGGTACGGTTTTCCAGGCGCACACCGGGAAGAAGATTGATGGAGTCTTCCAGGAACAGCCCGTCATTCCGGTTGAGCTCTTGCTGGGTGAGGGTCCCAATCGCCTGCGATTGTGTCAGGACCGAGCGACCGCCAATTCTCTCTCCCCGCACTTCGATCTCTTCAGAGGACGAAGCCCTCTTGGCGCCCTCGGGAGTCGCGGGCTCCTCGGAGGAGGCCGGGTCGTCAAGTATTTCACCCGTCTCGCTTGCGCCGAAGGCGAAGGAGTTGCCGAAAAGAACTGAGGCAAGAAGGAGCAGGCGAGCGCCAAGAGCGGTGTGTTGAATCATGCGGAGAGTTTCGAGACGCACCCCTTTCGGCACCCGCTCTAGCAGACCCGTCAGCGAGGACGCGTGCGGCATTTTGCCGCAGCTCGGGTTCCTGTCGTCGCGAGGATCAGCTTGGCCTCGACCGCTGGGCGGGCCGTGAGCTTCCGTTCGCGCTCAGCGATCAGAGAGCCAAAGCAGCCGGAGGCCGCAGGCGCCCGTTACACAACTCCCTTCACTTGCGTTCCGGTAACAGACCGACCGAAAGACAAAACTGTCATGAACAACGATTCCGTCACCACGCGGCAGAAGGCGCTGGCACTGAACTTCGAAGCGCCAGCATACGGCACATTCGCCGAGATCGGTGGCGGCCAGGAGGTCGCGCGCTCGTTCTTCTCCGTCGGCGGCGCAGCGGGAACCATAGCAAAGTCCATCTCCGCCTACGACATGGCGGTGAGCGATGGACTCTACGGCCCTGCCAAGCGATATGTCAGCCGACAGCGCCTCGAGGCCATGCTCCAACAGGAGTTTGGTCAGTTAGACGAGCGGCTGCACGCGCAGCGCGGCGACACGAAGTGCTTCTTCGCGTTTGCAAACACTGGACTCGACGGCCGCGCGCCAGCAAGAGACGCTGGGCGTGCTCGGCGTCAACCTCATTCACGGAGCATTCTTCCGCCGCGGCGACCCCTCGAAACTCATCGCGTCGCTGATGGACGACCTGTCGCTCACGCTCGACCTGCTCCAACGGGCGCTCGAACAGTTTCTCGAAGACCCCAGCGTGCGCGGGCAAAAGCCGGTCGTGCTGGCGGAGATGACCTTGCGCAGTCTCGCCCCGGCACCCGATGCGGGACATGACGACTTCCTCCCCCAGCGGATATCTTGAGAGCCCTTGGCTTCGACGTGCTGATCTCGCGGTTCGCTGCGCGCCCTGCAGGAAGGCGAGATCCAGCCGGTGGGCGCGGGGCGTGTCGAGAAGGTGGACGTCCGCGTCATCGCGATCACCAACCGCGACCTTGCGGCCGATGCGCGGGCCGGCCGCTTCCGCGAGGACCTTTACTACAGGCTCGCGGTGATCGAGCTGGTGGTTGCGCCGCTGGCGGAGCGTCGCGAGGACATCCCGACGCTCGCGGAGGAGTTCGCGCGCCGATACGGGCAGCGGTTCGGGATCGAGGGGGTGCGGCTTTCTCCCGAGCTGATCGACGCGCTCCGGCGCGCGGACTGGCCCGGCAATGTTCGCCAATTGGAGAACGCAGTCGCCCGCATGGTGGCGATGAGCCGCGGTGGCGACATCGGCGCCGATGCGTTCGTCCCGGCGAACGCGCAGGAACCTACGGCTGAAGGCGGGTTGACATGGAAGGAGCAGCTCGATGCATTTGAGCGCGGCCTGATCGCACAGGCGCTTTCCGAGGCGGACGGCAACCAGTCCGAGGCGGCACGCCGGCTCGGCATGAGCCGCAGCGCGCTGATCGATCGTCTCAAGAAGTACGGCCTCAATTCGTCGGCCGAGTAACCCGACCGCGATCAGCTTCAGCCAGGAGGCGCGAACTCGAACCCGAGCATCATGGTCTCCACTCCGGGGTTGTGCCGGCTCAAGCCGCCATTCGACAGGTGGCTGAACGAAATGACGAGACGCACCGGCGACACGAGAAGCCGGGACAGCTCGATCGACGAGCGAAACTCGATCAGGGTGCCGAGATTGCGATCGCCCTGCGAGAGCACGATTCCGGGGCCGAACCCAGGGCTGACCAGCACATCTTCAGGAAGCAGGAGCTCGAGCACGAGCCCGGTGAACAGATATCCACTGCCCCTGCTGCCGGCGAGCGCTCCCACGACGGGTCGCAAGAGTCCCCATTGCCACGGCGGACGAACCTCGACCTGGATTCCGACTTCGCGCGGTTGCCCCGTCCGCAGACCGTACTGTCCGCTCGAGACCCCGATCGATGTTCCCTCCGCGATCGCGGGACTCGCCGCGAGCAGCAAGACGGCGAGGAGCGTGGTCGCGTCACGCTTTGCACCCGCCAGTTCGCCTCGGCGTCGCTTCGGGCAGCATCGAAGGTTCATCGTGTCTCGCGATCCTCCGCGCCGCAACCATTCACGGATCGTGCCGTCGCGAATCAACGTTCGAGGACGCCGCCGTCACTAGGACCTATACGCTTGGTTTGCCTGCGTAGACATGCTTGTCCCTCGGATGCACTAGGTGCGAGTAAGTTGCCGCGCCGCCATCCCAGTTCATGCCGAGCACCGGGGGCCCCACATTCCGCGACGCGATGCCGTCGTCGCGGGCCGGCCGGTCGGCGAGGATGCGCCATTGGTAATTCAACTGCTGCCTACCGGTCTCACCGGAGACCCGTTCTTTCCGCGACCTTCACCTCGAACAGGCGCGGGTCGCCGCTGGAGCGGCTTTCGTCGCGCCAGCCAGGGCGCGTGTTCCGCGCTCGACCGAATCGAGAAAAAGTGTAACGGACAGCAGGTCGGCGCTGCCGCCCGGCGAAGCCCAGAGCGACATCAGCTTCGCGTCCAGTCGATAGAGGCGGTGCAATCCATCCCGCGATGCCGTCCCGCCCGCAGCTATGACGGCCCGGGCACCTTCCTGAGCCGCCTCGAGCGCGGCACGTCCACCTCGATGGAGCAGGCAGGTATCGTCGACGCTCGACATCAAGGCCATGAGGGCGTCTAGACGCGCGCGGTCCTCCGGCGCCCCGCCCTCGCGCGCCGATCGGAGCGCAGGAAGGCCGACCAGGATCACGTTTGGGAAACCCGACTGCGCCTCGCCGCGCGCGCCCGCAACGCCAAATTTGAAGCGTGCCCGAGCGCCGTGGCTGAGCGGATACGGCGCGAACCGGTCCGGCAGGCGCGCGAGCACTCCTGCTGCGGCGGCGATGCCCGCAGCGGATCCATCTGGATGTCGCTGGGCGGCGGCGGCCACGACCAATCCGACCGACCAGATCGCGCCGCGGTGCGCGTTGCTTCCGTCGGTCGCGTCCATCATTTTTCGCTCCATGGCCCGACCAATCGATCCGACGTGCTCTCGCAGCCGGATCGATGTCGCCTTCTCCCACGCTGTTTCGGCGATAGCGGTGAACCCGTCTTCCAATGCCCGCGCTGAGCGCCTGAGCTTTGCAAGATCAAGATCCCGATGGGCTCCGTTCCTTCCGCGATCCACGAGCGCCGGCTTTGGCGTCAGCTCCGCTTCCTCAATGAGCGCGGAGACCGCCCACGTAGATAGATCAAGAGGCGAAAATCCTTTCCCGTCGTTCTCGGGAACGTCTTTGACCGCTCTCAGCGCAGTGAGGAATTTGAGGAATGTTGGCATGGCGCTTCAGCACATGGCCGGATTTCTTGGCGGTTGCGTATCCACGATCACACCCGCAGGCGCATCCGGCCGCAGCAGCGCTGCCGGCTGCACAGCGGACTCGACGAACTCCAGCAATACCTGGCCGTCCGCATCGGCGATGCTGTCGACGCGTGCTGCGAAGACGGCATCGGCTGCGTGCACCGACGCGCCCTGGCCTGGGCGGATGCGCTCGAGCGCGTCCTTGTCGAAGGTCGCCACGATCCAAAGTTCGTCGGATTCCAGGATGGTGACGAGAGGCTGCGCAATGCCCACGAGCTCGCCGGGCCGTAGGGGGGCCCCGATCACCCGGCCATCGACTGGCGCCAGCACGTCCGCATCGAGCCGGCGCAGGCACGCGAGCAGATAGCGGTTATGCGCACGCCGCTCTTCCGGCGACGGGCGCATGCTCTCCGATGAGACTCCTCCGTCCTCGAGGAGCCCCCCGGCGCACGTGGCCATGTGCTCCCTGACCCAGGCAACCAACGCAGCGTCGAACTCCGCCGAGAAGGCAGCGATCTGCCGATCGAGCTCGCGATGGTCGAGCTCGATTAGCAAGTCGCCCTTCTCGACCAGCTGGTTCTCAACCACCAGCACGCGCTCGACGCAACCGCGAATGAGGGCGGACACTGTGACGACTTGGCCTTCGATCTCGGCGCTGCGTGCGGAGATCTGACCCGGGAGGGGATGGAGGTATGGAGAGGAGTTCATCGGCGATCTCGCTGTTCCTGCAACGCCTCCCTTCACGTGCCATGCCGACCGCGCTCCACTCTAAGGGCGCGAAACGTTGCCGGCTCTGCGTACAGCGGGCGTCGCCGCTCCGTCACTTCGAGCGGCCCGCCTGGCAAGTCCGCAGCGCGTCCGCGCCCGCCTCGGCCTCGAAAGGAGCGCATGAGCCGCTCGTAGCGACCTTCACGATTGCGATGAGTCGTCGCGCAAGATGGTTTGAAACATCTTCGCGTCTCGAGCCATCGCGCCGATGGTCACGGCGACGGCCACAAAATTGTGCCGTTGGCACTCGGCCAAGCAGGCGACGCGCCAGCCGCGAATCGGTCAGAGCCGGACACCTGGAGTGCCCGGACCTCGCCCGTTATCTGTCCCCTAAGCAGCAATGGCGAATTAACCGAGCCGTCTACCGGCTGCACTACTTCGTCGAGTTGTTTTTTCACAATCTCAACGCTTCGAGCCATTGCGACTCGAATCCGCGCGCGTGTCGTAAGGCCGACACCTGTTCGAGAATTGATCAGGCGACGTCAAGCTTTTTAACGACCCTGAGCGAGATTCACGATCGCCGCTTCCTTAGTACATGGCGCGCCGGTTGCAGCGCGGGCTTCTCACGAAACAAACCTGTACCAAACAAACCAACATAAGGAGGCAGTCGTGAGCTTGAAGACAAATAAAATGATGTTAATTAAGAGTTCCACATTTGCCATTGCGGGATGGCTGCTGGCTATTGGGTCTACCGCGGGAGCCCAGGAAGCAACCGTGGTTTCCCGTTCCGCGCCCGATGCCAACAGCGGTCTGTACAACGCTTTCGAGATTGGCATCGCGGCCGGCTACAGCCAAGGAGTCGGAGACGTGGGCGACGGTGTGCGCTCGTTGACCGACAGCGGCGGCCCAGGAATTTCCGGAGAAGTGGACCTCGGCTGGCGCATCAACCCCAACTGGCTCGTCGGGGTCTACGGCACGACGGGATGGTTGTCGACAGGCGATGCGCCGGGCAATGCGCACAACAATTGGACCACCTCAGCCGGAATCCAGGGCACCTATCACTTCCTGCCAGGGGAGAGCTTCGATCCATGGGTCAGCGTGGGGACCGGCTGGCGAGCTTATTTCGTCAACCGACCGGAAGGTCGCGATGCGCGCCACGGCCTCGAGTTCGCTCGCCTGCAAGTAGGCGTCGACGTTCCCGTTCAACCGGGAATCACCATCTCCCCCTATATCGGAGCGTCCGCCACCGTCTTTTTGACGCAGGAGTTGGCGCAGGACACGTCCTTCTCGGACATCCAGAATCGAAAGGTCAACGTGTTTTTGAATGCTGGAGTGATGGGACGCTTCGACGTGTTGGGCGGCAATCGCTGACAAAAGTTCTACGTGAATGGACGAGCGAACCAACACCTCCGACAAGCTTTTCGCGGTGCAGACAGGCAGCCAGCGAACCAAGGCAACCGCTGAGGCCCTTCCCAGCGGCCGCGCCACCCCGCTCTTCACTGGTGTTGTCTCCCTTGGGGAATGTACCGGCATCCAGACTTTTCCCATCTCCGGACGAATTCATTCCCGAACGCTGGTTGGAAAGCAACGGCCGGGTCCTCGAGTTTGTATCGGTAAGCGATTTGCGATGATCGAAACAATGATCATCCTCTCGGAGATCGTACGTGGTTTCGAGATCCTGGTGGTGGAACAGAGCCCGGTTGCCCCCAAGCTCGCTGTTCTTACGCGTCCCAAAAAGGAAGTGGTGATGTCGGTCGAGCCGTTTCTTCCAGCCCTTGGGACAAATAACCCGAGTTTTGTAGCTTTAGTGGTGCCACTGAGGCCACCGCGGGATCTTGCGATTGCTCCCGCGGCTACGAGTCCGCCGTTCGAGAAAGGACTGGCTTGATATCGACGACGGGGGTCCCGTGGATGGCCTCCAGCGGAGCGACCTTCAGCTTCGTTCCCTCGATGGCCAGCACAGTGACACGATGTAATCCGAGCGGATTGGGTCGGTCCGGCGATCGCGTGGCAAACACACCGGTGAGCGGAAGGTTCGTATTCCCTCGCGGATGTACCTTCAGAACGTCACGCTTCGCTCGGTGAAACCATGTGATCATCACGATCTCGTCCCCCACGCGAACGCCTCCGAGCCCGTCGGCGACGGTGCTCTGGAGATCGATCCAAGCGTGCGGAGCTCCTTCGCTCCCCTGCTTCGGAGCCTGCTCGCGCTCCTTCAGAGATGACCGAACGTAGCCGACGGGGGTCAACTCAAACGGCCCAGAGTGCAACACGGTGCTCGCGGTCGGCTCGGCCAGGGCCTTCTCCTTGGGGGTCGCGATCTGCCAGACGTTGCCCCAGCGGTCCCGCACCATTCCGCGGCGATCGCCGTACGGCGTATCGCTCGGCTCCTCGAGCGACTGGGCGCCCGCCTGCAGCGCACGCCGATAGGTCGCGTCGGCGTCCTCGACATAGAGGTAGAGGAAGGCAGGCATCGCCTCCCGCGGCCCCGCGCTGCTGACCATGATGACCGAATCGCCGATTTGCATGATCGCGGGCCGATCGGCGTGGAGCTCGCCTGTCGCATTGAATGTCTGACTCAAGAATTCGACCAGGCCGGCTACATCGTCGACGACGATCCGTGGCGTCACGCTGTGCCAGCCATTGGGGAGTCTCATCCGCGTGCCCTCTGCGAGGAGTGTACTACTCGCGATGCACCTGCACATTCAAGTCACCGCGGCGATCGCTTGCGCTTCCTCACGGTGGACGGCCAGGTGCTCGACGAAGCCGCAGCGCCTGCCGCTGACGCCATCCGTGATCGGGCAAAGTCAGCCGCGCAGCGACGCCACGAGCTCATCGAGCTGGTCAAACGTCTGGCGCATCCCGTCCTCCACGCAGATCCGCCTCTCCACGAAAGTGATTGTAATCTTCCCAAGCCGGGCGTACGGTCCGCGCGTCGCGCTGCTCAACCTCCGCTCAACGGGCACCTGGGTTATCTATGCCGGGGCTGCAAGCAGTGAGTTGTTGGAGGGGTCCTCAAAGGTGTATTTCGGGCTGAAGGGGTAGAGCGTGTCGACTTCTCGTGTGGAGCGCGTCGATTCACGCGCGAAGACAATTGCAATTGCTGCTGAACCGCCAATCAATTCGGATGTTAGGTTCTGCCCAAACAGGGCTTCCGCATCTGCAGGCCGCATAGGAGGCCCTCATGAATGGGCGCTCGGGTGGTCGCGTCTTCCTTGCCGCTCTCTTAGCGGCGCTCGGCATCGTCTCGGTTAGCAGCCCTCGTGGCACGGCCAGGACTGCTGCGCAATCGACCCGTGAAGCGCCCGCTATCAACCACACGGAGGGGGTATCACAGGATTCGTGCTCGGGCTCCAACGATCCGCTATGTCCTGTGAAACAAACAGTGACCGCATTCTTCGGAACTTCTTGGGCCACCGCGTTCCCTTCGGACGCTGGGGATTATTGGAAACAGGCTGAGGATCACGAATTCATTGCGCAGGCAGTAATAGCTCTGGTTCCGGACCCGGCCGATTCTTCATTCGGCATAGACTTCGATAGGGCGGTGGATGCTATTCGCAGCGCTGCGGAGCGTCTGTGTCTTCGTGTCGACCAATACTACTTGCCGTGGCAGACAGCGATAGAGCGACAACGATCCGCAAAAGATTCCTCGCAAGACGCGCTACGCACGCGTGATATACGCCTTGCACACACGCAACCTGGAGCCGTACTTTTTCGGCAACTCACGCGCGACACGGCGCGGTCGCTGCTGGTGCTCCTGGTGGGTGAAACACCAACGAAGGGCATTCACGGGGAAGCACTGCTCAGCGCGCTTGATTACTTGTCGCAATCGCATCGAACGTCCATATCAATTGTCGGACCGACCTACTCCGGCTCGATTCCTTCCCTTAAGCTCGTGCTGACCGAGTTCTTCAAGCGATATCCCGATGTAAAGGTGGACATCGTCTCGGGAAGCGCGACCAATCCTGAGAATGGCGATCTGCTCCGTCAAATAGATGCGGGAATCACCTATCACACCACGGTGCTCACGGACGACGTGCTCAGGGATGAGCTGACAAAATACCTCGTCAACGATCTACATGTGCAATCGGATCGCGTTGCCGTGCTGGTCGAATCCAACACCCGTTACGGCGGTGGATTCTTGAGCCCCATCACCCGTTCAGACGGCGGCTCGCCCGATGGTGGCTTGCCGGATGCCGGCGGCTTTGACATCGAGGGCCTAGATCAAAATCGCGAGGACGATCTCTTTCGAAATACGCACCGCTTTCCAATACATGTCTCCAGCGTCCGAAATGCACTCGAGCACGAGCGCCTGAAAGAAACGCCCGCTGCACAGTTTCCCCGGCGCTTTCTTCAGCTGTCCCTCCAGGACGATCGGGAAGCATCAGATATCATCCACCCGATGGCCACGTTGACAACATCCTCCGTCGATCTGCAGCTCGCGTCGATCGTAATGGCACAATGTCGGCGCAACGTTCAATACCTCGGACTGATTGGCACCGATATCAAAGACGTGATCACCCTGGCGGAGGCCGCTCAGAAGTACTGCCCAGGCCTGCGGCTCTTTACGCTCGCAAACGACATCTTTCTTACGCATGACGACCTAGCGCTGCATGGCATGATCGTTGCCAGCACTTATCCCCTGTTTTGGCTCGCCCCCTGGTTAGTAGCTAATCCGCCAGGAATGCCGCACTTCCCCACTGATGCGGCCCACGGTCTCTACAACGCGACACTGTTTGCATTAAGAGCTCACGAACGCGAAGCCGACTGTCCCGGGGCCTCGTCCTTTGGCTACACCGCACCGCACGATCCCTATGTAGATGGCGGTTCCGGTTCGGGATCGCCGTGGGTCTGGATAGGCGTCATAGGCGACAGCGCCGTGTGGCCGCTTTCAGTTACTCAGCCGTCTGTTGATGGTGGAGTTGCCGATCTGACCCCACTTGTGCCATCCCATTGGATCCATGCCCAACCATCTACAGCCATAAGGATTCTTTTCTGGGCGGTTTTTGTTTTTGCAATGCTGAACGTCCTGGCATTTTGCGCCAATTGGCGTCGACAATCGATCAATGGGCACGCGCCGCATCAGCGCTCAACCAATGCTCAAAAGTCGAGTAAGCTGAAGGCATGCTTTGCTTGGTCCAAACACCCTGACGATTCGCTGGAGCAACCATACCGACTGCTTGAATTTCTTATCTTTCTGACCATTCTAGTTATCTATGAAGTCGCCGCGCCACCGATGGCTTTTATTCACCCAACCACGCGTGGTTTCGCGGTGGCCGGTTGGCTCGTGCTTTCTTCGATATTGATTGTCATTACTCTCAAGCTGGGAAGCAACGAGCGTCATCATAATAAGCGACGAGCGGCAGTCACACCCGTCGCGTTGCTATTGTTCTCAGTTCTCGTACTTTTGGGTGGGGTGGTCTGGTATTTGCTTCACCAGTTTGACTTGCATCCGTATGCTCTCTTGGACGCCAAGCGTTCGCGAGAGAACTCGTTATTTGCCCAGCTTCGACACGTTCACCTCACCTCCGGCTTGTCTCCGATACCCGCCGTCCTGTTCCTGTGCCTCGTATGTTACACATACCTTATATGTGGTTTGCGACGACGCGCCCTCGCACAATGTTTGAGTCGAATCAAACAGCAGCCGTCCCCCGCCAGGCACGCAGAGTGCTCCACTGAGATAGGCAAGGAGTTGTCTAAGGCCCCGCTCGGGGAATCATACAGTGGAGTAAGCAAGGAGTCAGCCGCACCCGCCCTCGTGGAATCCTCCGCTGGAGTGAACCAGGACGTGTCTAAGCCTCCGGGAGAAGCCTTCTCCAATGGTGTCAGCAAAGCGCTTGGTGAACGCGACTTAGTTAAGAATGTGGAGGATTCATTCAAGGACGCGCTCCGGAGAGCACCCGGCCTGCAATTGTTCCGCAGTCTGCCAGCGACATGGCTATTCCTACTATCGCTGTTTTGTCTCTGGGCCTTCCTGATCGAGAGCTTCCTGTTTCCGTTCGAAGGTCGGGTGGCCCACTATGTGCTGCACTCGCTGTTCTGGTTGGCAGGCGTATTGATTTTGGTCGAGGCATTTCGATACGTGCTGACATGGCTCGCTTTTCGAAAGGGCCTTCGTGCGAAGTCCATGGAGCCGTCACTGCACTCTGACGTAGGAAAAGCCACGGATGATCCGCTACAACCTTATCTTCGAGCCATAAGTCGTATGTTTAACTCAGGGACGAGCGGACTGGAGGAGCAGATTCTGGGCATCAGAGACAAGCTTTTAGCCACGCAGTCTACAGCGGTCGGTGCGATGACTTTAGAGAACCGACAGTGTCTAGTTGGTGTGGCAATCATAAACTCCTACCTGAGTACGCAGCTTGCTCTGACTCTTACATTTCTGACCTTGGGCAGTCTGCTTCTGATGCTTGCCGCTGGGACCTACCCATTTGAATTTGAGCACTCCATCAACATTCTTTCGTGGGCTGTCGTCATCGCAGTTGCAGGCGCAGCGGTATGGGTGCTGATCGACATGAATCGCGATGCTGTGCGGAGCCGCTTGAGCGGCACCACCCCCGGCCGAGTAACTTTTGATCGCGAGTTCATGTCTTCAACCCTATGGCACGGCCTGGTGCCATTGCTGGCCGTCGCGGCGGCGCGCTTCCCCTCCATCGGGAATTTGATGTCGACGTGGTTCGAGCCGCTGCTTAAGGTGCTCCATCGCTAGGCTCTAATATCGCCAAGGGCTGGCTGAGGCCCAGTTTGACCGGAATCAATACAGGCCGGCGATGTTTCGGCCTGTCTCATTGTTGCCAACAAACATGAAAGGTTTTTTATGAATTTCTTTTTGCTCATCGAGCCAACGTTTGAACTGAGGGCGAATGGGCAGCACCTCTCCCTGCGCAGTTTCTAGTGAGCATCGGAAGGGACGATGCCTCGTTCTTTGGCTTATCCCGAACACGGTTGCGATGTCGAGCGAGAATGGCAGATATTCCGCCGACTGGCCTGGGATGCCTCGATTGATCGGGAGACTTACCGTACTGCTACGCCCTGTGCGCCACCATCACGTTCCATTCACGCCTCGCCGACTGTCTTGAGTGGGGTCGCGACTCGGTCCTATCCCGTGACGCGAGGCTGAAGCTGCCAGGCCGACTGGAATAATCGCACGCGCCGTTCATTCACTCATAGCAAAATATAGCTTGACGAGAACCCGCCATGGTGCTTCAAGCAGGCTCACCCGCGAAGTGTCGGCCCGGCGGCCCGGTAGGTTTCGCTTGACAGCGACCTGTACATTGAACGCCTCCGATCCGGAAGGCTTACCAGGCCCGACCGCGAACCTCAGCAACGGAGGTCCCCTACCCGGTACTTGCCCAGTCCCGTGTGACAAGCCGCTAGGAGTACAGACCAAATTGGAAGGCTTTCGATGAGCTTTTCCGGAAAATCAGCTGAGGCGACATTTCTGAAGGATGCCAGGCTGGATGGGGAAGTGCTCGCGGCTGATGGCAACGCCGCCGCCGCTCCGGGACAAGCGACCGGCTCCATCGACTCTCTCACCTCCACAGGCGTCGAGAGGGTTCTCCACTACGAGGTCCAGGCCAAGCTCGGCGAGGGTGGAATGGGCGTCGTATATAAGGCTGTCGACCAGAGACTCAACCGACTCGTGGCGTTGAAGTTCCTGCCGCCGCAGATCCACCATTCGAACGTCGATCTCCAGCGTTTTCTCCAGGAAGCCAACGCGCTGTCGGCGCTGAATCATCCGCACATTGCGACGATTTACGCCGTGGAAACCGCCGGTGAGCAGCAGTTCCTCGTCCTTGAATACCTCCCAGGTGGCACCCTTAAAGCCAAGCTCCAACAAACCTGTAGCTCCGGTGCCGTCCTCTCAATCGAGGACGTCCTCAAGTATGCACAGCAAACGGCGCAGGGCCTCGCACATGCTCACGCTCGAGGAATTGTCCATCGCGACGTGAAGACGAGCAATTTGATGCTCACCGAAGAAGGTGACGTGAAGATCACCGACTTTGGAGTCGCGAAGCTGACTGGATCTTCGCTGAGAACAATTCCTGGCAGCCTCTTGGGAACGATCGCGTACATGTCGCCCGAGCAAGCGCTGGGAGTGGAAGTGGACGCGCGATCGGATGCGTTCTCGTTCGGCGTCGTTCTGTTCGAGCTCATCACCGGACACCTTCCGTTCGAAGCTCCCAATGATGCCGCCTTGCTGACCAAGGTGGCGAACGCTCGCGCTCCGGAATTGAAAGCCTTTCGCGCCGATGTGCCGCCGGGACTAGAGCAGATTGTTGGCAAGGCGCTCAAGAAGCGCCTGGAAGAGCGTTATGGAACGATGGGCGAGCTACTCGCGGACATCCGGGCGCTCCGAGAGGGTCACTCCACTCAAACGCGCCCGCCCACGCGTAGCGAAATACCCGCGGTGGCTAGGCCCCAAAGCGCCAAGTGGGTAGTGGGAGTCGTAGCCGCGATCATGGTTGCGGTGTTGGCGGTGGTGCTTCTAACTTGGTCGCGACGACTCTTCCGGGCAGTACCCGCAGAGCAGACTTCGGTCGCGACGGCTCCGCCGGGAAAAGCTCTGGCCAAGCAAGGTGCAAACCAGTTGGTGGTGCTTCCGTTCCTCGGACAGGGGCAAGCAGGTGAAACATTTTCCGAAAACGTGATCACCGAGCTGACCAAGGAGTTCGCTAAGCTCGCGCCATCTCAACCTTCGCTCTCAATCGTCCCCACCACCGAAGTGCGCAAGGAGAAGGTGACTACCCCAAAGGAGGCGGTCGCGAAACTTGGAGCGACCCTGGCCCTGTCCGGCGCCATCATACAAGACGGCGATCGTCTCATTGGTGCCGCCAATCTTCTCGGCGCTCAGAAGCAATTAGTGGTGAACGCCGTCGACTTCGACATCTCGATCGACGAGCTCCCCACATTGCATCAATCCCTCGTCCCAAAAGTGGCAGCGATGCTGAAACTTCAGATGTCCGAAGCTCCCGAGGCCCGCGAGCTCTATTTGCAGGGGCGAGGCTACCTGGAAAGATACGACCGGCTGGAGAATTTGGAGAACGCGATCTCCGCCTTCGAAAAAGCGCTATTCAAAGATGACAAGTATGCGTTGGCGCATGCCGGAAGAGCCGAGGCTTACTTGAGAAAGTACCGGCTAACGAGGGATAAGACCTCCCTCAAAAGCGCGGGCCAGAGCGTCGATAATGCCCTGCAATTGAACAACCAGCTCGCGCCAGTGCATTTCGCGAGGGGGCTTTTTCGCTCCGCAACTGGCGATCAGGAGGGTGCAATCGAAAGCTTCAACCAATCCCTGGTGATAGAGCGGGGGCCGGACGCAATTCGGGAGCTGGCCAACTCATACGATGCCATGAATCGCCTGGAACAGGCCGAGGAGATGTATCCGCAGGCAATTCAGATGCGCAGAGGTTACTGGCTCGGGTACAAGGATCTCGCCGTTTTTTATCAGAGACATGGTCGACTGAAAGAGGCCTTGCGTTTGCTGCTGCTGGTCGTCCAACTGGCTCCTGAAAGCAGATCCAGTTACACGAACCTCGGCGGCGTGTACTTAAAGCTAGAGAACTATTCCGACGCGACCGATGCATACAAACGTGCCTTGGAAATCGACCCGAGCGCGCAGGCCTACTACGGTCTGGGAACCTCGTTTTACAACGCCCATCGCTACCCAGAAGCGGTTGATGCGTACAAGAAATCTGTCAAGCTCAGCCCAACAAACGCGATGTACTTGGGAGCACTCGCGGATGCGAGTCGCCGCGTGACAGGAATGGAAGATGTCGCGGTTGACGCCTACAATCAGGCTGTTGCCCTGAGGGAGGAAGAGCTCAAGATCAGGCCCCGCGATGCAAAGATCAGGGCGGAAATCGCCAGTTGGTCGACTCTAACCAATAAGAAAAGAGCGCTGAAAGAGATCGGCAAAGCGCTGCAGTTGAACTCGCGCGATAATCGCGTGCAAGCCCTTGCTGCGGTGGTTTACGAGCAGCTGGGCAGGCGAAGCCAAGCAATTGCCGCCGTCGAAAAAGCGCTTGCGCTCGGATACTCGCTGGAGGAGATACGGAGTTGGCCTCCGTTGGAAAAACTTCGGCAGGACCCTCGTTACAAGCGCATCGTAGCGACATCCATTGATGGCGGGACCGTAAAAGTCAGTGACAATTAAAGGGGGGACCTGAGAACTGGCCGGCGTTGGTACAGATGCTGCAAGAGCTGTGCTACAGAGCTTATCGAAAACAGATCAAAAAAAGGTCTGGCTGTCCCAACCACTAACAAATGGAGAAGAACGCAATGCCTATTACAATCACGGTAGACCCTTCAACCCGCAACATTACAGTTGATCCCACCGTGGCAAATTTTCATCCAGGAGACTTGGTCACATGGGCAGTAACAAATGGTTCAAGCTTGACGCTCACCTTCAAAAATAGCTCGCCATTCAGCCAAAATCAGCTGCAGGGACCGGGTAATGTCGAGCAGGGGATCCCGCAAAACTCTCCTCTGGGCGTAAGGTATCACTACGGTGTTAATGCAATAGTAGGGGGTACGTCCTACGTCATCCCAGGATGCCCAGAGATTGTCATTGAGTAGCACTCACGGCGTACAGGACGCTCTCCTGCGAGCGTGACCAATTGTAAATCCTCAATTCGTTTGGTACAGGAGCTCCATGGCATCCCCCGGAGCAACATTGTCCCGGCGCGCTGGTGAAGCTCCTGTACCCAGGCGCATCCTGCCACACCTGCTTCTAGTATTTGACTCTGACCACCCGCTGGCACCCTCGGTGCGATTTTCCCTCGAAGGAGTGGACTCCGTTGAGGTGGGTCGCACCGGTCAGTTCGTGGCGGGACGCGATGGTCCGGGTGGTCGGCGGTTAATCATTGGTCTGCCAGACGCGTGGGTGTCGACGTCGCATGCAGTGCTGCGATACTGCTCACCGTCGTGGCTCATCGAAGATACAAAATCGAAGAACGGCACGCTGATCAACGGGCGGATGGAGAAGCGCGCCGAGCTGAAGGACGGCGACCTGATCGAGCTCGGCCATACTTTCTTCTTGTTTCGAGAGGCGTTGGCGACATCGACGGATGAGCCTGCCCTCTTGAAGAGCAGCGAAATCCGATCGGCGGCAGTCGGACTGACAACTCTCGTTCCCTCGCTCGCCGCGGAGCTGAGAAAACTGGAAGCGATCGCGGCTTCGACCGTGTCGGTGGTGCTCCAAGGAGAAAGTGGTACGGGCAAGGAGGTCGCTGCCACCTACTTGCACCGACTCTCCGGTCGCTCGGGCCCCCTTTTGCCCGTCAATTGCGGAGGGTTGCCCGAGACGTTGATTGAGTCGGAGTTGTTTGGCTCGCGCAAGGGCGCGTTTTCGGGCGCCGACAAGGATCGCCCGGGGCTGGTGCGCAGCGCCGAGCGCGGGACTCTCTTCCTGGACGAAATCGGCGACTTGCCAGCCTCGGCGCAGGCGGCGCTTTTGCGCGTCCTGCAGGACGGTGAAATCCTGCCGATTGGCGCGACACAACCCATCCGAGTCGACGTGCGCTTCGTGGCGGCCACCAATCGCGACCTCGACGGGCTGGTGGCGCGCGGGCTGTTTCGAGCGGACTTGTTGGCACGCATCTCAGGATTTTCCGTTTGGCTTCCCCCTGTCAGCGAGCGCCGAGAAGACTTGGGCATCCTCATCGGAGCGCTCCTCAAGCGGCAACTGGCCGAGCGCGCTAGCGAAATTTCGTTCAGCTGCGATGCCGCACGGGCGCTGCTTCTCTACAATTGGCCGCTCAACGTGCGTGAGCTGGAGAAGTGGCTTGCCGCATCCGTTGTCTTATCGGGGGGGCATCGGATCGAGCTCGAGCACCTGCCCGGCCGCGCTCACTGCGGTCAGGAGACGTCGCGAGCCGCTTCGCAGAAGCCAGGTTCCGACGCGGTCCTTGAAGCGAAACAGCAGCAGTGTGAGCTCCGCAAAAGAGAGGAGCTCCTCGCCTTGCTTCGAGAGCATGGCGGCAATATCAGCGCAGTCGCGCGCGCTCTCGGAAAAGCCCGCCCACAAGTGCAACGGTGGATGAAGCGATACGGGATCGGTCGCGGTCCCCCCCGAGCGTAATCCAGCAGGACCTCGCTGACGCTGCGCGCCTTGTCGTTCACAACCCCTGCATTCGCACACGGGGTGCAATGAGCTGGGTGCTACCGGCTGCACTGTAGCGCAACTGTTGCAGGGTTGCAGTTGACGCCCAAAACGCCGTTGTCGGCATACTGCTCGACCTCGCACGGCAACGGAGATCTGTCTTGTTTGGGTTTGGCACCCTCCCTTTGCTTTGGCGTGGCGATTGCTTCTGGGCTGCTCCGCAGCGTGAAACTAGGGTGCTTTGTGGCAGTCGAGTCGAAGGCAACGGACTCATCCAAGAAGTTGACTCCCAACGGGGGTGCCGAGACGACCGAGGAGCCGCGGGTAAATGCGCATTTTCAGGGCACGCATTTACCCCCGCGTGAGGAGCCAAGCGTGAACGGCGCTGATCCAGATCGAGCTGGCCTCATGCAGGGATTGGTCGAGAATATTCGCGGCAAGCTTGGCTCGGACTTACCCGAGGCGGTGCAAACCGAGCTCGCAGCGTTGCTCGGCCTCGCTCCTGAAGCCACCGAGAGCAGTACTCTCTGCCTCCATCAGTTCGAAATAGCCGCCGAGGCATTGCTCGCGAGCTCGCCCAAACTGGAATTGGCTCGGGGGCTGCGAATGCAGGCTCTTCCAACGACACGAGTCGTGTTCGGCCTTTTGGTGACCTCCCTTTTGCTTCTACCTCCTTTGATTTGGTCCGCGTACGCACACTTCACGGACAATCACCCAGACGAGCGACTAGATATGGATTTTCTTGTTCTCGCTTGCTGCTTTGGAGCATTTGGCGCCGTCACCAGCATCATGGTGCGCCTCCGAAGCTTCGACTCGATACACGCTCCACCGTTTACCATGTTCCTCACAGGTCTATTCAAACCATTCATCGGTGCTTTTTTCGCTGCCTTTGCTCTAGTACTCGCGGAGTCGAGAGTCATCAATCTGCCCGACGCAACGCTGGTCTATTTCGTACTGGCCATCGCATTCTTTGCTGGTTTCAGTGAGCGTTTTGGTGAGGACCTTACGAAGGTGGTCGCAAACAAGGTATCAGCGCCGCGGCCGAAGCATCAGGCTGAGCCCTCGAATTAGAGCTCGACGGTTCAACGAAAGAGACGTACCACTCCAAATCACGAAAGGACAAACGCAATGGATGGTCGTAAAGTGTTTCACGACAGCGTAACGACACTTTCCCCGCAGCTCGGGGAGACGTCACACGGCTTGCTCGTACAGTCAGCGAAACCGGAACAGCTCACGGAGCGCATGAGCGTCCTCTTCTCGCTGGCGATCCCACCGGATGCGCTTGGAGCCTTGGAGGAGAAGGTCGCCAACGGAGAGACCGTCTCTGCCGATGAGTTGCAAAAGAACTACTCGCCGAAGGAAATGGATATCAACGGCTTGACCAAGTGGCTTCAGGCCCAAGGCTTCACCGATGTCGATGTCTCGAAGGATCGCACGAGCATTTATGCGCAGGCGACCGCGGAGCAGATCCAGAAGGCTCTTCAGGTGACCATGGTTCGAGTTACCAAGGCGGGCCTCACGTACACCGCGGCGCAAAACGCGCCCAGCCTTCCCGCCGACATTGGCGCGTCAGTGCAGGCGATCATCGGGTTGCAGCCTTTCCGCCGCGCCCACAAGCACAGCAGGATGAGAACCCCCAACAATAGCAACCGCGCCGGGCTGGGCCAGACCGAGGCTGACGCTCCTTCGCCAAACGTGGAGAACGCTCCGCCTTATCTGGTGTCGGAGATTCTCAAGGCCTACAACGCCGACGGGCTGCCCGTCAGTGGCAATGGGCAGACTATCGCCATACTGATCGATGCCTTCCCGTCGGATCCAGATCTGACTGTGTTCTGGACGAGAAATGGCCTTCCCGTTGCTCCGCAGCGCATCGAGAGAGTCAACGTCAATGGAACGAACCTCCCCGCGCCGCAGGGCGAAGAAACGCTCGACGTCGAGTGGGCGAGCGGGATCGCTCCCGGTGCGAAGGTGAGAGTCTACGCGAGCGCTTCTTTGAGCTTCGTCGATCTCGACAAGGCGCTCGACCGCATCCTCGCAGATGCCGCGACTGACAGGACGATGCGCCAGCTATCAATCAGCCTGGGGCTCGGCGAGAAATATTTTGGCGGACCCGCGGGTGAGATCGCGGTGCAGCATCAGAAATTCCTGAAGCTCGCCGCACTCGGTGTCAATGTATTCGTGTCGAGCGGCGATGCGGGTTCCAACCCTGACACCAGCGGGCAAAGCTCGACCGGGCCGCTACAGGTTGAGTACGAATCGTCGGATCCGTGCGTCGTGGCGGTGGGTGGGACCAGCCTCAAGCTGGCACCGAACGGACAGGTCGCCGCCGAGACTGCCTGGGCCAGCGGCGGCGGTGGCAAGAGTGTGTTCTTTAAAAGACCCGCGTGGCAGCATGGTCCGGGCGTTCCGTCGGGCAGCAATCGGCTTGTGCCCGACGTGAGCCTCACGGCAGACCCCGACCAAGGTGCCTTTCTTGTGCTCCATAACAAGATCGTCCAAATCGGGGGGACGAGCTGGAGCGCACCCGTCTGGGCTGGCTTCTGTGCGTTGATCAACGAGGCTCGCGTGAAGGCGAAGAAAAAGCCACTACCGTTTCTCAACCCCCTACTCTACCCGCTCCTCGGAACCCCCTGCTTCCGGGACATCACGCAGGGAAGCAACGGCGCCTACGACTCTGGGCCCGGATACGACATGGTGACCGGTCTTGGCGTTCCGAACGTCGCGAAATTGATCCAAGCGCTCACCAAATAGGCGCCAAGGTTTGTAGACAAAGCAGGCATATACTCTCGGTCGTGAAAACAAGCTGCAAATTCAGTGTCCAATCCTTCGAGCAGAGCCGCGTCGAACGCAATATCTCCTCCGAGGTGGCCGCGAAAAGGATCTACCCATGGCCTTACAAGAGAACACTCAAACAGCGACGGACGGCCCTGCGAGTGGTCGAGGTAACGATGAAGTAGGTCAGTCTTCACGAGACCTGGTTAACGACCGAGCCTCGCAAGGTCAGTGGTCGGGCACACGACCGGTTAGAAAGCACGTTAGAAAAAACACTGGCGGCATATTTGACAGATTCATTAAATCGATCCGCCCATTGGCCCAAGTCGCGACGCCGATCATTATTGCTATAGTCGGAAGCTGGTACAATTGCGCAACACAAAAACAGCACGACTCTCAGACCGCAGTGCAGATTTTAAACCAGCGTGAGCAGTCCGAGCTGCTAGCACGAAGCACGGTCTTCGATAAGCCCATAGCTGGCTTGCTGGATAAGAACAAGAGCATTGGCGAACGCATGCTCGCACTTGAGACCTTTCTCTACAACTTCCATGGCGTGATCAATGTACGAAACCTATTCACAGATCTTGAGAATGAGATCGAGGAATCGGATGGGCCGGACTTAAGGGATTTTGACAGAACCAAACTCGTAGAGCAATCGACGAGATTACAACTAATCGCACAAGGTGTCGTTCACGCCCAGAAGCAAATGCTCGCTGCGGCGATGCCCGACGGAAGCCAGGTTGATTGCCGCGAGGGACAAAACGCAGATCGTAAACGACAGCCTTCAATCGTCACAGTTGTGTTAAACAAAACAAAAATATGTACCATCTCTTACCCTGAAGGGCGAGGCGGGGAACATAAACACACGTTAAAGCTTAATCCTCTATGCGTTGGCAAACATACGCTACTGGAGTCAAAGTGTCCCACCAGCCCCTCTCCACAAGAGATGGATCCATTTTCTACATCCGCTCGAATTCGAGTACAAATTGGCGATAAGCCGCCAACTGATCCCTTCGAACTGACCAAGTTCGGTACTCCTTTCTCCGACAATGCGATAATCGACCATGGTCACCGCGTTGCGCTGTTGCTGCGGTCGATCTCAGCAGATCACGTGGAGTTGGAAGTCTTAGCATTTCCGAAAGACCTCGTGCCGCCAGGCTACCAGCCCACCATCACCAACATCAGCCGTCTGCTTGGTGGCGAGAGTGGTTGAGCAAGTTGAAGACCCCAGAACTCCTTACTCAGCGGCCTGAAGTCGCGCATCAACGGGTTGGAGCTCTTGCCCTTGATGGCTTGCATCACTTTGCTCGGGGCCAAATGCGGCGGTACCGAAAGCAAAAGGTGCACATGATCTGGCCTAACGTGCCCCTTGAAGATCTCGATGACATTCGCCCGGCAGATCTCCCGGATCATCTCGCGCAGCGCAAGCCTTCTAAAGGCTTCGCCTAAAGGCGAGGGATTTCACCCATCCCTGAGGGGACATTAAGTCGGCGAGTTTCTAATGCCATACCCAATTCTCCTCACCAAATTCGCAAGAGTTTTTCACGCGGGCACGGTGCTACGGCTTTCACTGTAGCGCCATCGTTGCAGGGTTGCAGTCGATACACAGTAAACTTCCGATTAATGAGGGCCGTCGCATTCAGGCTTCCGTACCTTGCCGGAGCGCAATTCGCAGCCTTCCTCTTGGCACACGGCTTGCTCATGAAGTAATCGACAGATTTGACATCGAGGAGGTTTCATTGGCACGAGGAACGAATTTGGTTGACCTGGCGGCGAAACACATCGGCGAGAAATACGTCCTCGGTGTTCTCGTTCCGAAAGACAACGCCAACTGGAAAGGGCCCTGGGATTGTGCCGAGTTTGCCTCCTGGTGCGTCTTCCAAGCATCTGGTCGCCTCTATGGATGCACCAACCATGACTCAGGACCAGCGGCGACTGCCGACGCCTACACCGGCGCGTGGCGCGATGACAGCCAGCAGTTGGGGATTGTGGTGTCTCTTTCACGGGCCGCACGCACCGCCGGCGCCGTGGTGTTGCGCTACCCGCAGCCCGGCGCAAACGGCCACATCGTCATCTCTGACGGCAAAGGCGGGACGGTCGAGGCGATGGGCTCTGCTAGCGGCGTGCGCGTGAGCTCCCTCGACGGTCGTCGGTGGGACATCGGGGTGCTCGTACCTTGGATCGACTACGATGAGGCGAGCACCGGCGCCACCCCTACCCCACCCCCACCGTTGCTGAAGCTTGGTGACGCCGGCGACGAAGTGCGCGACTTACAAGAACGACTCGCAGCTGCCGGCCTCTCTCCAGGCGAGATCGATGGCGTCTTCGGGCCACACACGCAGGCTGCCGTTGTCGCCTTCCAGTTGCAACAGGGGCTCGTCCCCGATGGCGAAGTGGGACCACAAACGCGCGCAGCGCTCAAATCGGCGCAAGCACCGCCGAAGTGAGCTCAACACAAAGCTCGCGCATCGCGCGTGGATTCCTGCTATCAGGACGTCGGACGAGGCACTCATCACTTTCCCTCACGAACTTTGCGGTGAGTAACCCGCGAAGCCGTACCGGCAAACTGAGACATCTTGATTCGGCAATTTCGACTGGCCCCATTCTTGCTCTTTGCGTCGGCGTGCAGGGGCGGAAGCTCGGAGCGAAATTCCGAACGAGCCGCCCAGGGAGTCGAGAGTGCTTGGGTCTTCGCTCGATGTCGCGATTGGTTTAGTGTTTGTTTACTTCTTGCTCGTGGTGATCGTCTCGCATGTAAATGAGATCATCACTGGGTGCCGTCAGCTAGCGCGCGGCGGTGCTCTAGGACGCAATCCGCCATCTTTTGGCCGATGGGGACGTCGCGAAGCGCGTGCTCGACCACCTGCTCATCGATTGATCGGAAAACTGGAGCGGCGGTCCTCGAGCGCGCACGAGCTCGACTATCTCATCTCCCTCGAGTTGACCGGGCACCCCACCAGTCCACGGAACCTTTGGCCGGAGCCTTACGTGCCGACGCCCGGTGTACACGAGAAGGATAGGGTCGAGAACTTTCTCAACAAGCAAATCTGCAGCGGCGCGATGACGCTCGCTGATGCTCGGCGCCTCATCTCGACAGACTGGACCCAAGTTCACGTTAGGTGAAATGTGCTGCGCTACGGCGATAGGTCCAAATGGCTTGACCCCGAAGACGATAAGCAGGAGGTGCTATGCGTGCAGTGAGTCGAATTGCAGTCGCCATAACCTTGTGGGCCGGATTGGTTTCGTGCAGCACGGTCCGCTTCGTCTCTGAGTACGACGAGGCGACAGACCGAGGCGTTACCGCGCTGCAACAGAAGGCGTCGGCGCTCTTTGACAAGCTTGAAACCAGCGATCCGACGCCAGCCTACGAAACTGTTTCAGCGCAGTACGACAACATTCGTCACGATCTGTCGACGCTGGTGCTACGAAACAGCGCTCGCGACACGAACGACCTGACGAACCGCCAACTCGATTTGTTGAAGCAAGCGTTGGACCGGTTCGAGTCCTTGCACAAGCAAAATCGAACCTTGCATCTTGCGGTGGTGGGACCGGCGCGAGACGAGATCGATACGATCGTGCGCGCGATTTTGAAGCTCGAGCTCAAGAAGAAGGCTGCTTAACCAATTAACTCTTCTTTACCAGGAGAAATTTCAATGGCCCTCGATGTTGGCGCGCTAGCTGGCACCATTTTCAACGCCGTAAGACCAGTTCTCGCAGACGAATGGAATGATGTTGAAAACTATGCAAAGACCGAGGCAACGAAGCTGGCAGCCACGCTTGCGCAGATCGAAGAACTAAGCCTTGCCGGGAAAATCTCTCAGGACGAGGCAGCCGCGCTGCTCGACATGCAGAAGCACGCGACGCAAGCTGTTCTCCTCACGATTGAGGGCATCGGACTCATCACCGCCCAGCAGGCGATCAACGCCGCCGTCGGATCGATTCGCGGCGTCGTCAACAAGGCCCTCGGCTTCGCGCTGCTCTAGGTTCTTTGGAAGTCCACAACACCGGATGGTCGCGTTCTTCTTTGCTGGAGCAATAAATCGACTGTCGGATTTTTGAACAGGGTAGTTTACTGTATAAGAAGAGCGATGGGGCGAGAACGGCAAATTATACGAAGTGGGCAACCTGCGCTTGTCAGGCCGACATCCGGCGCGTTCGCGTCGCGGGTCTGGAACAAGCACACTGTAAGCCAGCCCAACGATCCGCTCGAGCACGAAGCGGACGGAGTGGCGGAGGCGGTTATGCGATCAATCGGGCGCGGCAGATCCGAAGCCGCCGCAACGCCTCTGGCGGCACCTTTGGGATCTTGTGGGCAGCCGTTGCCGGAGTACCTGCGGCGCGACTTTGAGCCGCGACTTGGATTCGACTTCAGCCGCGTGCGCGTCCATGCCGACTCAGTGGCCGCAACGTCCGCGGCCGCGCTCGACGCGCACGCCTATACTATGGGGAGCGACATCCTTTTCGCGGCCGGCCGCTACGCGCCGACTACCTGGGATGGCAAGAAGCTCCTTGCGCACGAGCTGACCCACGTGGTGCAACAGCGTCAGGCCTCGACGATTGCACACGGGCTGGGTGGAGGTCGCCCGCTTGACCATGCCACGCGTGACTACTTCGAGCCGCGGTTTGGAGTCGACTTCTGCAAGGTCCGCATTCACGACGCTACCCAGGGGCAACAGGCAGCGGAGCCCAATGCGCGGGCGTTCACCATCGGACAGAACATCGCGTTCGCCGAGCATTCACCCGGGACCGAAGAAGGGCGCCGACTGATTGTGCATGAGTTGCAACCGCAGAGCACACCCGTGGTGCAGCGCCAAGCTCACGGAACGCTTTCTCCGGTCAGCATTCGTTCCCCGGCGTTCGAGGAGGCTGTGACTCAGATCAGCAGTGTCGAGGCCGATCTCCATGGCCGGCCCCTTGGCAGCGAGGAGTTAGCACTCGCCCGCAGCGTATTCCGTGAAAGCTTAGATTACTCGCGCGTCAGGCTTATACCGACCCCGGTTCTCGAATTCCGCACTGTAGGAAACACGATACGCATCCCGCAGAACTTCTCGTTGGGAACGGCATGGCATGCCGAGACCCTCATCCATGAGTTGACGCATGTCTGGCAATATCAGCACGCAGGGACAAGCTACATCTCTATCTCGCTAGCCTCACAGATTATTGGGACCATGCGCACCGGGACCCGAAACGCGGCCTATGAGTACGAACTTCGCGCCGATGCCTCATTCTTCGATTTCCTACCTGAGCAGCAGGGCTTGATTGTCGAAAACTATTTCGCGATGCAACGTGATCAGGCAGCCTCGGCGAAGGACAAGCTGAGCAGGCGGTTTCGCTCCAATCATCCGGATCTCGGAATGTTAAGTTGGGCCCAACGCGAGGCCGAGATCGCGGGTGAGTTGCCGCTCCATGAAAAATGGATCGCGCAACTGCGCTCGAGCCTTCCGCAAAAGGAGCACGACTTGCTTCTTCAGCGAGCGAGCGAGGTCATGGTCGTCCCCGGCTCGGAATCAATCCCAAAGGAGCGCCAGCTCGCCCCGACGAAGCCTCTCATCGAGATCCGTTTTTAATGGGTAGTGAACGCGCCGCTTGGAATCCCCAGATGGGCTGCGTAGTCGCAGGGATACTCATATTCACGACTTCGGGATGCTTTCCGTATCGGCAACGGTATCGGAATCCGATGTCGGGAGTCGTCGTTGATCCGAACGGCCAGCCCGTCAAGGGAGCGATGGTCTTGGCGTGTACCATCAACGGCAGAACGGGAGAGTCGTTCAATAAGTGCCCGCGCTTAGCAAAGACGCGCACGGATAGTGCTGGACGGTTTCAATTTGGTCGTTATGCCGAGTGGGAGTGGTGTTGCTTGGGCGAAGCGCCATTGCCACTGACCGTATTGGCTGCTTGTGCGTATGATGCTCGGGGGGAGTTCCTGGCAGCGCCAGAAAAGAACGTAGACCTGCCGGCTAGCACCGAGTCGCGTATCGAGCTGGCGCCTCGCTCCGAGGAGTCCCGTCGCGGGCTTTGCAAGCGGCTGCTGGACAAGGGTGGGTCGTCGCGATGACAGGGCGAGACGACAACTGTTGCATCATCAGGACCTGTGATACCGCCGCTGAGCAACGCGCTGGCCCGACGGGATCAATACACTACGAGCGTTCATACAGCGTTAGCATGCGTTCGCTCAATTCCATTATTTTTCCGTTATTTGGAGACCGCGGTCTTTGGAATTTTCGCTCCAAATGCCTGGCGCCGAGCCGCAGTTGGTCACGGTCGATCTTGAGCACTCTCAATAAGTGATCCGTGCGATTCTGTAACACGTAATCGCCGTCCACGATTTTCACTCAGTTGCCCTCTAGAAGTCTAAACCTTTGGTCCGGCTCGCGGACCATCTCTACATGCACAAATGGATGACCAACACAATCCGTGAGTCAGTGAGACGGGAGCCATCTTCAAGGAGGACTGGGCCAAGGCAGATGTGGATTAGACGATAAGACCCCATCCGCCGGCCTCGAGTTTTGGCTAACGACAGGGCGGTGACTAATAACAGAGCGAACCGCTACTCCTTGCGAATGCTCCGCCCTCCTCAGCGAGATGAGTCCCAATTCAGGGGTTCGAGAATGACATTGTGAGAGGCAGCGCGCGAGAAATCTCGGCAGCCATCGGTGGCGTCGCGGATCAGGGTAGCGGCGGCAGTCGCTTCGGCCGTGCGCGCGCACAGCGCCGGAACGAGGCTGGCCGAGCCTGGGCCGTTGTGGCTGGTATAAAGATACCGGTAGTGGGTCGCCCCCACACGGACTAGATAGGTGCACGCGAGATACCTGTTACCAATCGATTCCTGTTCGTAGTTCCGAGCGAGTTCGGGATCGCGCGTAAGAGCGTCTTCGCGCTTTCGCGACGGCGGATATCCTCGGAGCACGTCTGCGAAAAGCAGCGCTTCGATCGCGACGTCGCAGATACCATCGCGCAGCGTAGCCAATTCATTCAGCGGGGACGACCGTTCGGACTTCACTTCGGCCGGAGTCGCCGAATGCAGGTGCTCGCTGTTGTTACAAGTCGACCCCAACATCATCATCGGCCAAACTACGAGCTGGCACCGCAGCGAATTCGCTACGAGGCACTGCCGTGCCGAACTGGAGAGGTGCATCACGTGCGGCTCGATGGGGGGCGGAATTCTCGCATCAAAGAGGCGTTCTCGTAGCGCGCCAGGAAATACTCCGTCGAACACGGAGGGAAGACGGTGAATGTCACGATCAACTGGGTTTCGGGAATCACTCCAACTGCTATGCCCTTCGTCGGGTACATTCGGAGCCCCGAGGGAACCACGCTATCGCGCCAGTGCAGGTTCAACGATTGCTCAGGAGTCCCTAGCTGCTCCAATGTGGCGGCGCACTCCACGCGATCAAACGACCAGAATTCGGTCTCTATGAAGGAGAGGCTACCCTCGGCGAAGTAGAAACTCACGCCCTGGAGAAACGACGGATGAGACATGACGCGGAATGTATACTCCACCTGCTGCTCGCCGCGACGAACGACCCCCGAGCCGTCCATGAACTGAAACCACGACGTGACATTGGCCTCGCGGCATCCTGCCGGGAGCCCCGACCAACGACTGAGATCCCTCCCGAGGAACTCTTCGATGCGCTCCTTGCAAGCACCCATGTGTCTCACTTCTTTCCGATCAGCTCCACTTTCCCGAGAAAGAACGCGGCGGCGAGATTACGCAGCCCGACGATACCTGCCAACCGCTCGGCGTTTTGAGATTCCTTGTACGTGTTCACGGGTTGGACAGCGAACTTTTTAGTGGCTATGTGGAAAGGTCCTTCAATCTTCTTACGCAGCGCGTCGTCGATCGCGATGCTGTTCCAGACGATCTTGGTGAAGTAATCTGTCGTTCCTTCGCGCAGTGTAAACCCTCCTTTTTGTGCGGCCAGACCGGACCGATAGGCGGTGTAGTCTGCGTGCTCGAGGGTATGGATATACTCGTGGATGAACGTCTGGTAAAAATTCCACATACTCCAGCGGTTCACCTCGTCGTCGGCATCCTTGAACCGCTGGATGAAGATCTTTCCGCCTCCGGCGTATCCCGGCCAGCCTTTGTGTGTTTCGATCAATTCGGTGCGGTATTTTACGATCATCGCAGCCTTCACGCCCGCCACGATTGCCGATTCCGCTGCCCGTGACTGGATCGCCCCGTGCTCGTCGTCGAGGGCTGCCACGGCAGCATCTCCCGTCAGAATTTTCTCGACTCTCCAGGCCGCAGCTTCATCCTCTTTAGTCGTTCCGCCGGCGGTCAATTGACTGACCTTGTCCTCCCATGCATCCATGATGTTGACGCCATGCTTGAGCGGGGGAGGAGCCTTTCCCTTGGTGTATTCCCCGAACACGCTGTCCACGGCCCGCTGCGATTCCAGTGCGATGGTGTCGATCCCCGCCCAGTCGAATAGCTTTGCGGGGTCGGCGTGGGCGGCTGTCTTATCTTTGCCGTAGCGGTTGTACTGCCTGACAATCGTGTCGTCCACGAGCTTTTGTAACCGAGTCTCGTACTTGCTCTTCCCGGGGATATCGGGCTTGAATGTCGGCAACAGTCCCGTTACCGGGTTGACCTTCGCCTCGGTGGAAATCGCTCGCGCGGCAGCCGTTCGCTCTTCGTCGTCGAGCGACTGCGTGTGTTGCAAGAGGTTCGGTGACTTCTGCTTGGATAGGACATCGCGTTCCACGGTGTACGAGGCGGAAAAGTCGTTGTCCAGCTCAGCGAAGGTCGGCTTGTCCACCGCCCCATCGAGGACCTTGCCCTTCAAGCCCTTGGCAACCTGATATTTGGTCACTGCGGACGTGAGCACTGGGTCAAAGGACTCGTCAATGATGTCGATGGGATAATGCCCGAGCTCGTGCAGGGCCGTCGTCACCCTGACGACCGCTTCCCCGTGGTCGGACTCCTTCAGAACCTTCTTGCCTTCCGAGACTTCCTTCAGCGTCGGTTCGTCTTGAAAGCGAATGGCGTTCACCTTGAGCTGGACGAGCCCGCCGGAGACGCTGCCCTTTTGCTGAACCACGTGCGTAAGCTCGTGCGCCAAGAGCCCGCGCCCGCTCGTGGTACCTGGAGCGTATTGGCCGCCGTCGAATACGACATGGCTTCCGAGCGTGTATGCTTGAGCGCCCAGTTGTTGCGCCGACGCCGATGCTTCGGGTCCCGTGTGCACTCGGACCCGACTGAAGTCGTAGCCGAAATGTGGCTCCATGAACTGACGTGTCGGGGGATCGAGAGGTTCACCTTTTGAATGCAACAGAGGGTGCACGGAGCTCGGTGCGTCGATTGCCGCCGAACCGAGCCGTGGCAGTGGTGCAGAGTCCTCACGGCGCAGCTCGGGCGCGCGTATGATCCTCTCCGCAACAGTTTCGGCTTCCTGCTCAAGCGCCCCCCCCTGGGGGCCAACGACGAGCTTGGCTTGCAAGCCCACCGGCGGACGCTCGCGGATCCCGACCCGGGTGAAGCCAGGATCAGTCGAAAAATGACGTTCGAAGTGGCCGTCCGTTCGAACGGAAGGGCGCGCCTCGCTCCGAGACGGTGCACCCGCGGTCGCAAGGCCACCAGGCTTTGGCTTCGCGTCGAGCACTCTTCCCGGCATAATTGGCGCCTCCGTCACAGACGACAGGGTTGGAAGTTCACTTGGGTCTTGTTGCCGAGGGAGCTCACATCAATCACCGGAAACACCACCGAACCGTTTTCCCGAGACCATTTGAACGTCGCGGCGGGGGAACTGTCCGCGCTTCCGCCCCGATGGACTTCAACCCGGTAGAGCTGGTTCTCGGCTCCGCGATAACGAGAGTCTGGCGAATTACGCAGAGATCGGTTTGTGGTTGGTCCGGTTTTGCATGGGCGCGAAGTTTTACAATGCCGCATGGCAGCAGGTCGGGAATGCCGCATGTATCCAAACGACCACGGATCTTCACGCGCCAGACAGTCTGCGCTCGGCTCGCGGTGTTCGCTTGACTAAATCTGTGCATAGCGCTCTTTCTCATCATGTAGTCTTTGGACAATCCGCGAGGGGGGCCAGTCTGCAGCGACACTCCGATAGCCCTTGCGCGCTCCGGCCAGCGAGAGGAGCGTAATAGTGTCGGGGCCCGTTGACCGCCACAGCTGCAGGAATTGGATTGCTGCTGGCGTCGAGCTTCTCGCTGCCATCCGGGGCGAGTTCGTGAGGCCATTCCACATCTCCGGTGGCGGTCCGGGCGGGTATGAGCCAATAATCCCCGGTGTTGTAAACCGCTGCATTTGGGAGTTTGTCGAACCGGATCTGCACGCCGTCCTCGAGCTGAGTCCAGTCCACGTCAGCGCTGTCCCTGGGGTGCTCGACAACCTGAAGCGCGCCGCCAAACTTTGCGGGGTCGCCTTGATGGTCCCAACGCCGGAGCAGTTTGTTCTTGCCTGCATTCGTCACGCTGGTGGTGCCCTCCAGAGTCACCCTCAGTTGTTCACGGTCGATCTTGGCCACCCTCAATAGTGGGTCCCAGCGGTTCTGCAGGACAGAATTGTCGTCCGCGATTTCCACCCAGTTGCCTTCTATGAGCCCAAGCCTTTGGTCCCGTCCCAAATTGACCAGTCTGACGCTAACCTGGGTGCCGTTGACGATGTTCACTTCAAGCACCGGGAACAGCACCGACCCGTTTTCCCGCGACCACTTAAACGTTGCACCATTTGGCGTGCCATCGGCGTTCCCACCACGATGGATCTCAACCCGGTAGAGCTGGTTCTCGGGGCCGCGATAGCGTGAATCCGGCGGGATCACACAAAGATCTGTTTGGGCTGCGTCCTGTTTTGCACGGGCGCGAAGCTTGCCGGTGCCTAGTTGCGGCAGGGCGTCCGTAGCGTTGCACGGAGGCGGGTCACCCTCTTGTCCCTGCTTGAATAACTTCACCTGCCAGACGATCTGCGCTCGACTCGCAGTATCGGGTCCGCCAAGTGCAACTTCTCGAATCCGATCATCCTCCACGTAAGTGATGTGCCGCTCCCAGACATCGAGATAGATGAGATACGGGAGCGCTTTCACTTCGTTAGGAGCGTCCGGCCCAATACCGAGTTGCTCTGTAAAGGCTATAGGAAACTCGTTCTCGATCAGAATTCCTTGGACGTAGTAATGACCTGGGTTGATAACGAAATCTCGCGCGTCGAGGATCTTCGGTTTGAGCTCAATCACCCGAGGATCAGTGCCCGCAAGAAGCTTGCCATCGGTTCCTCTGATCTTGGTCGGATCGGTGACGATCTCGAATCCGCTGCCGTCGGCAGGTCCGCCGTGGGCCCCGATTATGTCTCTCGACAGCGCGCGCAAGTAGTGAAGCACGATTGCGGACTGCTCATTCCAATCCGCATCCAATTGGACCCGACCCTGCTGCAGCATTACGCGACTGTAGTGCTTGCTGGGATTGAAGGTGTCGCGTGTAAAATCGCCTTTCATTCGGTTTTCTCCCTAGTCTGCAAACAGGATTCCTGCTTCCATCCCCGCCGGCGTGAATTCGTCGAGCCTCACCCGTAGGTTCGCTACCCTCTGCGGCTCGAAAAGATCGTGAAACACACCCATTTCAGATTCGTCATCGGCGCTCCGCTTGATCTCCACAGCGCAGTCGAGCGCCAGCTGACAGTAGGCGGGCCTTCCGTATCGAATGCTGTTTAAGATCGGCCGTACCCGGAGCTCCTCGCGCACCTTGGCCGCGCTCTTCTCGGGCTCTTCAAGTATTGGCACCCATTCATTCACCGCGTCTTTCGCCAAATCCGGCTGGCAATGGTGGCGCCGCGGCGTCCTTGAACCCGGTGGCACATAACAGAAGCGCATGCACCCTTCCTGGCGGCGCGCGACTCGCACCACGCTCATGAAGATTGCGTTCTCTGCCAAGGCGATCGCGTGAACGTTGGTTTCACCCAGCACGGTCGTCCGAACAATCGAAAGCCGCGCGAAACCGAGTGGAAGGTCTGGCGCGCCGAACGCCGCGCGTTCGAGCCGAGTTGCGTCTATGATGCTGTCGCTGATCGCGATCTCGACTGGATCAGTCAGGACTTCGTCGGCAACCACCTCAATCGAGCCGACAATGCTGTGTTCGATCTCGACCTTCGCCCGGACGTTGATGAGCTCTAAGCTCGGCTCGTTGGGCTGCGTTGGATCGCAATTTGGACGCAGCCCCCAACCAGGCACGAGTGTGCTGTGCCGAATCGTCACCTCGCAGAGATCGCCGACTGGCGCTTCGGGATCTTCTGGATCCCGTCCTTCGATCGCTATGCCGCGGCCAGTTACGAGCAAGCCGTCAATCGTGAAGCGGCTTCCGTTTCCACCTTTGACCCCAAAGGCATTCGGCCTGTCGGTCATGAATTCGGGAAGCCGAAGGATCGGCCGCGTTCGGTTCGCTGCTCTGATTTGCAGAGCCTGATAGGGGCTCAGCTCGATGTCGACGGGCTCGTTGTAAGAGGCGCTGTCGATGAATTCAATGATGCTGTACCGCGGCTTCGCTTTGCGCCAGAGGTCCAACGCGTCGTTGAGCTTCTCATGTGCGTCCTTGCCGACCTGGTACAGCACGTAGCTCAGTGCAATGAGATCAGGATATGCGGCTTCGAGCAGAAGCCGGTTGAGCCGGTTCAGCAGGGGTCCCGAGGCGTTACCGGCCAAAAGTCGTTGAACTTCGTCGGGCAGATCGATGCCTACGAAGCGATCCTTGTCATACAAGCCGGAATCCGAGAGCAACCGATTGAGCTCCTCGATGAGCGCGTTCAACAATTCTTGCGCCGGCGGTTCAGGTCCCTGATAGGCGTCTATCTTTGAGACGGTCGAGGGAGCGAAACGACTGCGCAGGTACTTCGTAACTTGGTGCTCTTCATTCCGGAGATGAGTGACGAGAGATGTCGGATTGACGAAGTCGGGGAACTGAAACCGGGAAACATCGTTCGGAGATGGCTGAATTAGTGGACGGGTATATTCGCCCCCACCGATGTCCGCGCTAAACGCGTAGCGGTAGTTGACCCAGACAGCTTGCTTCGGAAAGTGGCCAGTGGGAAACACCATTCGCCCAAGCACTGGGTCCACGCCGACGGTGCTACGCTGCGCGCGATAGTGCCAATTGCTGAGGTCGGCCGGCACAATCATTTCGCTGGGGATCGGTTGCGGAGCTCCTCTTACCGGCCAGTCTGGAGCGTAAATGGCAAGGCTCTTGCCCTCGCCGTAAAGGGTGTCTGAGGCGCGCGCCTCGTAGGGACGCCAGCGAACCGTCCTTTGGAACGCGCGACGACGGATAGATACGGGGAAGTTGGCTTGTGCTTCGACATGTTTCGTGCCGGGCTGCGGCTTTCTATACAGTTGTGTGTCATTGCCCAGAACGCTGAACGTGAAACAATGCGGTTCTTCCAGACGAAAGGCTGGGGTGCGGGTAACGGGATATGTCTTGAGCCTCCACACGAACACGCCGACGCTCGGTATGTTGTAGCGCCCGATCGACCGGTGCGAAGCAATACGGCGCACGTCGACAGTACGAGCACAGGCCTCGAAAGCTCCATCGAGGAGATCGAGCGCATTGGGATCTCGGATCTCAGTGACGTGGGCTCGGGTTAGCCGAAGGTGGTCTAGATGTTGGGTCCACCCCAGCAGCTTGTAGAACTCAACTGCTCGCGCCGGCCATCCAGCGACGTCATCGGCGAGCTCAGCCAGCACAAGAAGTGTGCCTTTGCGGCGTCGCATCGCAACCGTGTTGCCGACTTCTCGCCGCGGCGTGAGGATCTTGTTCTCGCGGCGCCCCTCAAGAGTGTCCTCCGGCTGCGGCTCTCCCGCATCGTGCACCGTGCGATAACCGATAAGGTCGCCGAGATATGGGACGACCCAATCGTCGCAAGTTTCCATGAACCAGTTGTCGTAGAGACGCGAGATGTCGTCTTCGAGGATGTTGGCTTGTTTGTTGATAACCCCGAGTAGAGCCCGGAGAGAGTAGCCTCGCTCCGCGTCGCGCAGTCGGTGCACGCCCGGAAGAAGGTCGTACATGCGATCAAGGCGCGCGCTCATGACTTGAGCTCCTGAAGGATCAACGTGTCCGGCACATCGGGCGATAGATAGGCAATCTGCGCGGGCGAGATCTGACGATCGCTTCCAATGACAGAGGCGGGACTGACCGCAATGCGATCCCTTGCCTTTGGTTTTACACCACCTTGGTTGATAAAGGTTTCCTTAGCCTGTTTCTCCGAAATTGCATCGAACACGTCGATGTCCACATAGGCGACCCCGGGCACATGCTGAATTACCTTGATGGCGTCCGCGAGAAGCGCGTCTTGAGCCAACTCGCGATTGTCGAAGCTGAATGCCTCCAGCAGTGCCGCGCGGATCTTCGGCTCTTGGAGCACCCAGCTATAGTCGGGCGCCATCCTCACTCTGGCGCTGATAACCAGGGCGAGATGTTCGCGGACACTGACCTGGAAGGGCAGATGAGGATCGCCGAAGCGGCCCAGCGCTTCGCCCAAATTGCGGTAGAGGTCGGACGACACGTCGATCGGAATGTCGTCCACGCCAGCGATGGTAACGTGGACGACGCGGCGAAAGGTGGATAATTGGACTGCGGACGCCTTTCCAATTCCGGCAAAAGTTCGCGCAAAGTCCTCGTAGTCCTGAACAGAGACAAGCCGATCCAGGGCCGTCAGGGCAAGCGAAACATTCTTCCGCGCCTGATCGCGCGTGTCTCGGTCGGCTCCCCCCGACGCCCGAAGTGGATTAATGACGTCTTTCACACCCAGCGGGCGAGTGACGACGAGGCTAATCCGCCGGCCTCGGACATTCCCCTGTTTTCCGATTCCGTTGCGGTAGGTGGCCTTGATATTTTCCTGTCCTGTTGGCAGCCGCGCGCCGGTCACTCCGTTGCCGAAGATAATCGTGGTTTTCTCGTCGTCTTCCCTTCGCGTGATGTAGTTGCGACCGTTGGGTTCTGAGTTTGCGAGGCTCTCGATTTCGTGCCACTGAACGTCGTTCACGCGCACTTGCAACGTGCTGCCCACGCCCGACACCGTGGGCGCGGAAACGTACGTGAGTGGAAATTGCTTTAGCGTGAAGCGCTGCATCGCTTGGGTCGCATCGCCGCCGCCTAGGACTTCTTCGCGTGTTTCTCCATTCGTCGCGCGGACTACGTTGCCGTAGATGGTGACTGTGTCGCGCTTATAGGTGTAGGCGAGACCTCGCGTGCCGCCAGAGATGTTGGCGATGTGGATGACAGTGTGAACCGTATCTCCTGGCAAATCTGTTTTCTTGACCGTTTGCGCAATTACTTGAGACACGCCGTTGAGCATCATGAGCTCGGCCGCCTTAACGCCGAGAATGGGCTGCCCCTGTGCATCTTTAATGTCTGTGCGCTCGCCGGTAATGATCAACCAGCGGCCCGCTTCCAGGCCCCCGTAGAGCGCGCCGAGCTCGATCTCCGCGCCGCCAACGTCATCTCTTACAGGCTCTTCAGCAAGCTCCAGCTTTTCGCTGTGCGCATATACCTGCGTGGTTCGCACCGTAGTGAACGGCTCTGTGTCCACGTTCTGGAACCAGGGCTTGTCCAGATTGATGAGCACCGACTTGCCGCTCAAACCGTAGGCAGCCAACGAGCGGTGTACGATGCCGTTTGTGGGCGAAGGCTGAGTAATAATAGTCGGCCGCCCCATCGTTTGGATGACCACATAGGTATCAGAGGCGATGTCGTAATCCGCATCAAGGAAGAGCTTGGCTGGCTCGTGGAATTCCGGCGTGACCTGGGCTTTAGCTGATGCATCGGTTCCGTGGCTGTCAGGGGGGGCGCGTGAAACACCGGGTGAGCCATTGGAGGAATCGGCGGGCGTATTCCAGGGATTCTTGATCTCCCATTCTTCCATTTTTGGTAGCGGTACTCTGGTCTGGATGGTGTAGTCCTTTAGCCGCAACCCGGCATTGTGCCCGAAGGGCGCAGCGGACACGCGCAGGGCGTGAACTGTAATCTGCGGCTGCTCGCTCGGCGGGACACTCTGCCAAGCGGGATACAATCCATCTTGGAGAGCAGGATTCAGAGTCGTAAGCAGTTGCGCCGTCGTGTCCGACCCCGGACCCATTGCCTGGTCGGTACTGCGAACCAACTGACTCGAATCTCGAGGCAGCAGCGAAGATGGCACGCTCAGCCGCTCGGTAATTGTCTTCAGCACCTGAACCTTTTGAGTACCGACCCCTGAAGGGGCGGGGGGGTCCGCGAGTTGAGAGCGAATATCTCTCAGGTCATTGACCATGCTTTCCAACCACTTCCTAGTATTGCCGGAGGCACTACTGAGTTCCTCCTTCAAGGCTGGGAGGGCGACGCGGTCCAAGTGGTCTGCCGCGTCCATCGTACTGACATTTGCGCGAGCGCCGACCTCTCCGAGAATATTCAGCACGCGCTTGGTCGCCGCTAACGTCGGACGCACCCCGAACTCGGCGGGCACGCCATATTGGGCAGCAAAGGTCCGGAGCATCCCGGCAGAGCTTTTAGGCTCCTCCACGACCTGTACTCGTGTTCGGTCGTTGGCGGTATCGACGTCCACCTTGGCAATCCGCCAAAGCCGGCGGCCTTCTCCAAAATCGATCAGAAAGGGGTCGTTGATCTTGAGGTTCAGTCCTGATCCCTTGAGGTAGAGGCCGCTCGTCAGAATCGATTCCTGGGTCTGCGGGCGGGTGAGTCGAGGCGCGAGCGTGTTCCATTCGACACGCGCCTCGAGCGGGTCGGCCGTCTCGAAGGCTTGCATCTGCTCGCCGGGCCCGGGAACTGTATTGGACCTCGTGCCGGGAGGAATTTGAACCGGCGCCGAATCCTTCTCAATCGTGTAGGCGAGGTAGACGCTCGACGCCACGCCGGGGCGCAACGCGTAACCAACGAGCCGAGCCAGCTCCAAGATCGAGCGCCGCTCTGTCGCGGTGCGCAGGTACCCCTCGTTGGCGATCCTCTCTTGGTAAAAGGAGAGCACGTCGCCCAAAACCGCCCAGGCATCCAGCAGGGCGATGGCGAAGTCGCTCTTTTCGCGCGTTCTCAGCCCGGCGAGCGCAGCGTAGTCAGTGCTTGATAGCCGTGCCTGCATCGTCTCAAAAAGCTCGCCATAGGTGCCGACTCGGTAACGAAGAGCGCGCAGCCCAGGGCGGTTCGCTTCCGGCACCGGCGTGATCGCCTGCGGTCCGCTGCAGCAGTCGCAAGGCATCATCTTCATCGGCCACCTCTCACGATCAGCTCCAGCTTTCCGTTTTCCGGGAAGTTGGGGTCGTTATCGAGCTGCGCGATCTCCTCTGAGGCCAGGGCAAGTACTCCCTTCTTGATCTCATCGTTTGGCGGCGCGTTGAGTCGCTGGAGCCGCTTGACCCTCACCGTCTCAACGCCCTCGACGGCCATTGCCGTCGCCACGATCTTCGAGACGAAGATGTCGTCTCCGAACGTCAAATTGTCGGGATGAAAGAACCCCAGCCGACCATCGGGGAGCTGACGGCTACTAAATACATCGAGCAAGGCTGGCTTGACGTGAGCGCGCGAGTGATGAGGCAGGACGCATACCTCCATCGAGAGATCGATGGGAACGTAAAGGGCGGGCGCAACGGCGACGTCGTGCCCCATGCGGCGGTATTTCTCGAGGAGAGCATCGACTTCCTGGAGCAACGCTGGATCGACTTCTTCGGTGTGCAAGGGATCGATCGCGACTCGAGCCTCATACCAACTTCCAGTCCAGGCGAGGTCAGCAGCCGCGCCCTGAAGCTTCGGGAATGCGCCGGCCAGCTTTGCGTAGTCGTCCGCGGTGATGGCCCGCTCTAGCCGTTTGCGGACCGCACCTGGGGCGTTCAACTTTACGTCCGCAATGGACTCACCCGCGGTTCCGCCGGTCGCAGGCAGCGGATTGCGCGGCCGGATTCCCGAGCCGCTCAATCTACCCTCTCGCAGCACGAGGTGGTCAATGGTGTCGCGGCCCACGTTGCCGATCGGCCCGTTCCCTACCCGGTAGCGGGCGCTGAACGTCGTTCCCGCATCCGGCTGTCGTCCCAGCTCTCCGTCACCAAACCGAAGGTGGCCATGGCCGTCCTCGTCGATTTCAGCCACGAAATGGCGGTCGTCGTTTCCGCTCTCCAACAAGTCGTACTGAGCGTGCCATTCAGGACTCGACTGCGCATTTTGCGGAACACTCTCGTCGAGCACGAGCTGTGGCAACGCCTTCCGAACGTCTTGCTCCAAAGCACCGCTCACGGGTCCGTCCCAACGCACCGGCTCGCGGAAGGTGAGCGGCGCATTCCTCAGGGTCGGCCGGAATCGCAAAGCGGTCACCGTCGTCTCAATCGCAGTGCCCTCACAACCGCATTCGCCAACCTCTTCTCCGGATCCCACGGGACCTAGAGGTTCCTGAACCGACCTCCCGTGGTCGACGAGGATCACGTTTCCGCGCGCCACGCTCACATGGTTGACCCGGCGGCAGTCAGGGGCTGGCAGTCGGACCGAAATGCACAGTGAGAAGGGCAGCGCATCGTCAGGCGCCCACTCGATCTCTACTACCCGCTGACCCTCGAGCAGTCCATCGACCTTGGACTCTACGTGCGTCAGGCGCACCGCGTGTCGGTGGGAGGGGTCAGCATCAGCCGGGTCGCCGGTTGTCGGGCCTAAAACTTCCTCGAAGATGAGCACATCCCCGGGTTTGAGCCAAAGCCCATTCTGCGCGCCATTTCCACCTGCTTCACCCGGGACCGACACGTCCCCCTTGTCTACTAGTGTCGCTCGAGTTGCCCCCAGCGGTAGGCAACACTCCGTGTCCCCCCAAGTGTAAAAGTGCATCTCGGACTGAACGGCGTAGATCCAGATTTCCTGTTCTGACTCCGGTAGAACCGGTTCGAAGACCTCGAAGCGGCTCGTCTCGAATTGTTCGAGGTCGGCCTCGGCGAGCACCCAACCAGATCCGGAAGGAAGCTCGGGAAAGCCGGTGATGAAGTAGAAGCTTCCGGCGCGAAGAGTTTGATCTGAGTCGGTCCAAATTGAAACCCAGGCGCGAGCGTTGCAGCCCTCGTGCATCCGGTAGTCGATAAGTCGCACGTGTCGCCGTACCGAAACGCGTAACCGAGCAGTGTCGAGATAGGCCTCGGTCGCGACCGCATCTTGGTAGTAGCTGAGATAGTCACCGACGTAAGCCAACAGCTCGACCAGGGTTACGCCGAGGTCGGGAACATGCCGCTCCTGCCATTCCGGAACGGTGAGCGCAAGTCGATCGTAGATGAGCTGGAGGAAGCTCTCGTAGTCCTTGGCTAGGTAATTGATCTCTGGAACGCGGTGGCTTTCCGGCGGGCAGACCTGTACCTGCTTGCAATCGAGATCGCTCGGACAGTTCACCTTGAAGCTGAAGTCAAGACACGCGTAACGCGGGTCGAGTCCGGGGAATGGAGCGCGATCTTGGCTGCCATTGGCTCGACTCGCGACGAGGCAAAGGCGATAGATCGAGAAGTCCCCCGGCCTGTCCAATGTGATGCGCAGACAGTCATCCAGCTCGGGATCATTGGCGCGATCGATTTCAATGTTCTTCGCGCGGATATCGCGAATTCGCCTCCCACCTTCGATCCGAACGTTTTCGACCGATACATTCTCGGGCACTTGCCCAAAGAAGTGCACGCAAAGCGTCTTCTGGTCGTCTTCGACCTCGAGGAAGTCGATGCCGTTCCAGCTCGAATTATTAAACAGCTTCTTGCGACGCTCCTGGATGCGGCAGCTGAGCTCGGTGGCGTCCATCACGCATTTCCCTCGGGGCTCATGCTCGCTCGAGCCCCCCATAGACGCTTTGCGCGATCTGCGCACCGATGCCCGCGGTGCCACCTTCTGCCGGCAGGCGGATATCGCTGGCGCGCAGTTGGGAATACGCACCGCCCGCTCGAACTGGGGGAGGAAGCGAGCCGGAATGCAACAGCGTCCCCAGTCGCGCGCACAGCGCCTTCTCCAAGTGACGCGTCTCTTTGGGCGTCAGGGCAATGCCTTCGAGCACCAGCCGGTCGATGTGGAAGTTGATTCTCATGCTCTCATCCGGTGGGCTCGAGCACGCGGAAATCGGCCTCGTTGACAGGCTTCTCGAGCTTGCGAAATTCTGTGCGCGCAGACTCGAGTACGTGTTTCATCGTCAGTGTCTCGCCGCCTTGCGCGGCTAGAAAGGCGGCATTGAGCGCAATGTTGTGAATGTTCCCGCCCGCGATGTTGAACCTGGCGAGCCGCTTGAAATCGAGACCACCGACTTTCATTTTCTCGGGAAACGCCTTCTGCCAAATTGCCATCCGTTCGGCGGGCCCGGGGAAAGGGAAGTTCACGACGAAGCGCAGGCGGCGCAGAAAAGCGCTGTCGAGCGCGTTTTTCATGTTGGAGGCGAGAATCGCTAGGCCACGGAATGCCTCCATTCGCTGGAGGAGGTAGCTGATCTCGATGTTCGCGTAGCGGTCGTGGCTGTCCTTGACCTCACTCCGCTTGCCGAACAACGCATCCGCTTCGTCGAAGAAGAGGATTGCCCCGGCGTCATCCGCGGCATCGAACAAACGGCGCAGGCTCTTTTCCGTTTCCCCGATGTACTTGCTCACTACCGAGGAGAGGTCGATGCGATAGATGAGCAAGCCCAATTCGCGGGCGATCACTTCTGCCGCCATGGTCTTACCGGTACCGCTCTCGCCCGCAAACAACACGCTGATGCCCAGCCCGCGGTTCATTCGCTCGCGGAATCCCCAGTCGTCATAGACGGCGACTCGGGCCGCGACCTGTCCGGCAATCTGGCGCAACAGGGTCTTCTCGGCCGGGGGCAGCACCAAGTCCGACCAGCCGGCTTTCGGCCCGAGCAGTTGCGCAAGTTGGTCGAGCGTGGGCCGCGCTTGCCGCAGACAATTGTCCCAGAGCGTCTCTCCCAGTTTGTTCTCATCCCCGGCCGCGGCGGTTAAAGCACGTACCGCGAGCTGGCGGATGGTCCCGGCGTTGAAGTTGAAGTGGCCGGCCAGCCGAGCGGCATGGGACGCAGCTTTCTCACCCAGCACCTCGATCCAGGTGTCTCTTTGCTCCGGTGGCGTTGGCTTGCTGACTTCAACTGTCAATGACTCTCTCCCGAGATCGGGCCAAGGCTCACGCACGTCGAGAAACAGCACGCCGGTCGTCCGGCTTACCAAACGCTGCATCATCGAGGCTTGGGGACTCACACGATCGGTTTGGCCAATGTCCAGAAAGAGGGCCAATGGCAGCAACTTGCTTTCTCGTTCCCACAGGCGGACCAGGGACTCATGCTCCGTAGTTTGAGTCGGGATCACATCAGCCCCGAGCCGGTACACGCTAAGCTGCAACTCCGCCGCAACGGACTGGACGATCACCTGCTTGCTCACGCTGTCCGGGCCGAGCAACTGAAGGACTGGCATCCGGCCTCGACCGGCCGGGCTCTGCAATGGATTCACGGTGCCGGTGACGAGCGTCTCTTGTGATTCCGGCTGTGCCTTGTGACCGGCCGGCACCGGCGTGAGTATGGCCGCGGGCCGGTCGCCCAGATAGGGCTTCAATTGGTCAACGATGCCGGTAGCGATGTTTCGTTGTGATTCGGGCAGTGGGGCCGGATCGGCCGGCAGCGCCATCAGCATAGGCGCTAGCCGGTCGTCGATGTAGTTGAGTCCTTTAATGTAGCTGACGATCCGTTCATCAGCTCGAAGCGCGCTAGAGATGAGGGGCTGGCCAATGTGCTGGTTGATTTCAATGAGCCGCCAATAGCGCAGCGGACGTTCGGGAGACATCACGTCCCAAGCCGCATCCTCTTCGAACAACGTGAGAGCAAGAGTGAATGTGGGAAAGGGCTTTGCCGGATCGCGCTGCGCCCGAGCGCACAACGCGCCGGTACGGGTGTCAAGCTCCATCGCCGCGCACAACAGCAACACCTGACGCTCGAAGTCGCTCAGACCCAGCCGGCGAGAAAGCAGGACCAGCGCTGGGGGATTCTTGTCTTCCTCCGCCTCTGACAACGAAGGTGGTAGCGGAACCGGCCCCGGGCCTGCGCCGACCGACCCCGCGGGCTCGCGCCCCTCCGGCAACATCGGCACTGCGGGCTGCGATCTGAAGAGGCGACCGAACCATGACCGTTGCGCGGCGGCGCGAGCCAAGGCCGCGTTCGGCGATGCCTTGATGGTTACTTCCGGCCCGCCTTCGGCGGCGCCGAGCCGTTCGAGGCGGTCGCGCAACCATATCAGGGACGTGGCGAGATACTGAGCATTGGCCGCCTGCCAAACGTCTAGGTCATTCATCCGATGGTCACCTGTTGTTCCGGGTCGAAGATGGGGAGCGGCGGCGAGCCGTCGTACTTCACGGGAATGCTGTCCACCCCATCGATTCGCAACCTCACGACATAAGTTCCCTCGATGGCACCCGGAACGTCGAATTCGACGGTGTTCGTCGGAGCGGCGATTGGAGATTTCGGTCCGAACTGCTGATCGCCAAACAGGAGCAGCACGCGCTGGCTGAGGCTAATCGGTGGATCACAGGTGAGCGTGAGCGTGAGATCACCCGGCGGCGCCTGCAGCGGCGTCAGCGAGATACGCGGAGCGAGGGCAAAAACGAGCTCATTGCTCGTAATCGGTGGTACCTCGGGATGACGCACACTCATTGCAACCGAGTAAAATCCTGGCACCCAGACGATGTCCGGGGCCTGGGCGTGAGTGGGCAAGTGCACAACCAGCTCGCCCGGATTGTTACCCGGCGCGGGCGTGAGCTCGATGGAGTTGTCGAGGCGCAGGCTGGTGAATCGTACTTTGGAGTCGCTGACGCTCAGCCCATCGCCGGCAATGACAACATCCTCTCCGAGCCGTGCGGCAGCCTGCGAGCGCGGGGGAAGCAGATTCCTTAGCGTGGGAGCCTTGGCCGCGACCACCATCGCCCCGCGGTCGGCATCGCCTCGTTTCAGCACCGGTAAGGGTGCCCTGGCGGCGCGGCGGCTGTCGATCAGTACGACCGTCACCTCGTAACCGACCGAGAGCCGATACTGAGTTTGGAACGCCGTCCAGAGCTTTGACATCTCCTCGAGCGGCATTGTGAACGGCGTGATGCGCAGGCGCTCGAACTGATCGGATAGACCACTGTCCGGCAACGCGTCGCGGATCTCATCGCGCCCAAGTAGCGGGTGGTCGTGGAGCACGCTCATCAGACTACCCAGCACGCGATGGCCCACCGCTTCGTTATCGTCGTCGGCTTCGCCGCGGCCGTAGGCGGTGATTAGGTAGTGCAGGTTGAGCGCCAAAGGCGGCGTGGCCGCTTCGCCCGATCTAACCTGGCGCGGCATATCCAAATTGCGCCACGCGCCGTTGACCATGGTCTGGTAAAGGAAAAGGTTGACCTGCGCCTTGCGCTTGCCCCTTCGCGCTAGATCCGGCGGTTGAGTTGTCACCTCTAAGTCGGAAAGCGTCGGATCGAGATTGGGAATCTGAGCTTGCAACAGATTCCGCAGGGTCGCGGTAGTTGCTGCAATGGCGAGCGCATTGCTCACTTCCCTTCCCCCCTGCGCTTCAAATAATCACCGAGGCTTAAAGGGACGCGCCGGTTCGTTTCGCCCTGGCCGCGCGGCAACGCCGTTGAGCCGCGCACTGCGCGCACTTCAACTCGACCGATCGTCACGTTGATCACGGACTCTGGGCCCACTGCTTCTGCCGTCTCGTCTCGACCCATTCGGGGCACAGCAGGACGTAACGGCCCAAGAGTGGGCATCGATTTCGCCACGAGTATGCCCGTCGCCGGCATTTTGTCAGGCCACCGCTCGTCCCGCGGAGGCGAAGGCTCGGGATTCGCGGCGACGCTTCGGCGCTGCAGCTGCGACTCGGTCGAAGACGGCTGCGAAACTTCGTTCTCTTCCGTGGAATACAGTGCGGGCGACTCGCTTAAAGAGCGCGACGACCGCTCCTCCTTTTCGGTCTTTCGCAACGTGACCGCTGGTTGCCGCTTCTGCGAGTCTGATTTGGCAATCTGAGCCTGCATCGACCGCACATCTTCAGCCTGTTGTGCTGGCTCGTGTGATGCGCCGCGACGCTCACTGGCAACTGGGTCCGGGGTTTCACCGTCCTTCGGCTCAAGACTGAGGATTGGCGAAAGCGCAGTCGTTGGCGCCGGATCGAGAGCGGCAACGGGCTCCACTGGATATCCCGCCTCAGGCCGCAGTTTTTCAGCATGGTTTCCTTCGACATCGACTCTTGAAGGATAGCGCTCCGGTTCCGCTCGGTCTGAGACTGCGGCATCGGATGGAACATAAACGGTGAGCGGTTCGAACACGTGGGGAAGGCGTGGAGCAACCGCGTTGCTTCTGCCGAGGGTACGGTCTACCAGCCGATCCAGAAAGTCATTACCGCTCACGCCGGCGTCATTCATTGCTGACTCAGCTCGAGGTACATCTGCCGCCGCGTTGGGCTCAACGCCAAAACCTCAGTCTCTCCCCACCCGTACGCCCGCGCGAGCACATGCACGTCGCGCACAGTTCGCTCCACCCAGGCGTGGACCTCCTTCCAGAGCGCGCTGACGATGTCGAATACGTCAGCCCAATGATGGGCACAGGATGGGCAATCGAAGCTAAGCTGCAGATCCGCCTGGGGATCCGCCGCGGACATGGCAATGGCGATCGCGCTGATCACGTGCTCTGGCAGCGCCTCTGCGACAAGATCTCTGCGCTCGATTGCGGATTCGAGCTCGGCTTGGACGAGACAGCGGCGCAGCACCATCAGTCGCGCCGATTGGGGTTCATCCGGCAAGCCGATCAAGTCACTGCTCGTGGGCAAGCGGAAAATGACGCGATACCCGTCAACGGAAAGTGTTTGGGGCGACGTGAATGGCTCGCTCTCCACTTGGATTTCTGATACTCGCACCGTCGACTCGAGCTTCGCGCCGCATTTTGGGCAGCGCACCGTCAGCGCCATCTCTGGACCGAACAACTGGGCTCGGAGCTGCATCAAAAGTCGGTCGCGGCGACCAACCTCCACCGCGGACAACTTCTCGTCGAGCAGTTCCGGAAACGCGGCCGAGAGCAGCACCAGCGCCTTATGGGGGAGCGGGAGGTCCAGCCCGCGCTCCCACGCGGTGAGCAGTTCTTTCGCGGCAAGCGGACGCATGACCCATTAGACCGCCGGCTCCGTAAACGTCGGCTCCGTGGGTTCCGGAACGTCGTAGTCGCGCTTCCAACCTTCGTTCTCGAGCTTGATGTGCTGGATCGCCACCGCGTTGGCGTTCGCATCGAGATCGGGAGTTGCCTGGTACTCCGACACCCAGCACCGGTACACTTTATAGGCGAGCGCCAGCTGACCTGCTTCGTTGTAGATCTCGATGGTGATGTCCTTGCGAAAGTCTTTGAGCGACACTTCCGCGCCGAGGCCGGCACCAAGGTTCCAAACTTTGTTCGCCCACTTTTCGAACTCGGTATCGTGGGTGATCCCCCGCTCGAGCGTGATCGCGTCGTATTCCGAGCGGCCGGGGGACTTGCGACTGCTGCTCGGATCGCCTCCGTCCCGATGCTTGACCACCTCGGTCGTCCGCTTCAGTCCGCCAACCTTAGAGACGCCGGCTACATAACGGCCGTCCCACTTCACTCGGAATTTGAAGTTCTTGTAGGGATCGAATCGCTGCGCGTTGACGCTAAATTGGGCCATGGGAATTCTCCTCAGGTCTGAATCTGGCCGGCGATCTGCTGGATCTTAATCACCACGAACTCTGCCGGTTTCAGCGGAGCGAAGCCGACGAGGATATTGACAATGCCGCGATTGATATCGCTCTGGGTAGTCGTCTCCTTGTCGCACTTAACGAAGTACGCTTCCTGCGGTGTCTTTCCCTGGAATGCGCCCTGTCGGAAAAGGTCGTGCATGAAGGCACCCACGTTCAGCCGGATCTGCGCCCACAGCGGTTCGTCGTTGGGCTCGAAGACGACCCACTTCGTTCCGCGATAAAGGCTCTCTTCGATGAACAGCGCGACGCGGCGCACGGGGACGTACTTCCACTCTGAGCCGCGCTCGTCGTTCCCCTGCAGGGTGCGCGCGCCCCAAGAGACCGTGCCGTAGACGGGAAACTTACGAATACAGTTGAAGGCCTGGGGGTTGAGAACGCCGTTTTCGTCATTGGTGAGCGGCTTCGTCGGGCCGAGCACACCGGTTACGCTCGCTTCGGTACCGGCGGGCGCCTTCCACACTCCGCGAGTCGAGTCAGTGCGAGCGTAGATGCCAGCAATGAACCCGCAAGGTGGAAACTCCCGCGAACGACCCTGCTGGAGTGGGTCCGGTGCTTGAAGCCAGGGGAAGTAAAACGCAGCATTGATAGCGTTAGAGCCGCTGGTGATATTGGGAGGGTGATCCCTCAACGCCTTGAACGTCGCATTCTGGTTGCAGTCGGCGATCAAGAATGCTCTGTGAGCGTGACAGAACTCTTGGAGCGTCTGAATCGTCGTTTCCGTTGTCTCGGCCGGCACACAAAGCAGGTTGAAGAGATCGACGCGTTCCAAAAGATAGACGCCCCCCCGCACAGCCTCTGGCTGATCGTCACCGGGCGGTTCTGGGAGAAGCGCCTTCTCGAAGGCACCGTCCTGCTGGTTCGGCACCAGTGGCTTACCATCCCGGCCGCCCGCGAGCTTTGCGTCCCCTGGGTTCGTATCCTCAGGTGGAGTCGGCTCGGGTGCGGTTATGTCCAAGGCATCAACGAGGTCCGATTCGTCCTTAAGAACATTGACGACGTAACGTGAGTCGCGCTTAAGCATGGAAAGATTTGCGAACGACTCAACAGGTACCGCCGGATCGGACGTGTGACTGTAGACCGTTAAGCTGAAGCGGGCTGCGTCGTCCGGGTGCTTTTTCTTGACGATGGAATAGTTGTTTCCCCAGATGCCATAATTCTTCGCCCTAATGGTCAAGGCCGTCGCGTCCGCGCCGAGGGTGACCTCGGCAGTTACTGCATTGTCGTCTGCAGTCTCACTCCCGAGCGTGACCAGGCGCACGATATAGGCCCGCTGCCCGCCGTTCCCGAAGAATTGGTTGACGGAGTAGCCAAGGAGGCTGCGATTGTCCAGTCCGCCAAACGTGCGAGCATAATCGGACCAGCTCAACACGAGCTCCGCCCGGTCCGTTGGACCCTTGGGCGCCCACCCAACGAACGCAGTGATCGACGTCGCGACGCCGGTGATGGTGCGAACACCGCTCGGTATCTCTTCGATATAGACGCCAGGATACGTCAGCGCGACAGGCATGTTTTCTCCCCCATATGCGCGATGGCACATTGTGCAGAATAGGGCTGTGGTTGGCAGTAGCTCGACGTGACATCACACGATAATCGAAGCAACGCAGGCTCCTAGGGCGGCTCAGCCAGAGAATCTCCACTCCGACTTTCCAGCCCTCTATGGTCGGACCGCGAACAGAGCAAGAACGGGGCCGGTACGTGTCCGAGTTGCGGAGCCTTCATGTTAGGGCGAAGCGCCGTGAAATCGCCCCGAGATCCACCAATGGCCGCCGTCTTGTCCTATCAAAACTGCAACACTGCAACCCTTGCGCTACAGCGTGACGCTGTAGCACCTGAGGGATGAAAGGCGCGCGCGCCGCGCAAATTGCGAGGGGAACGACGAGGGGAGTCGATCGTTCGCCCATGGACAGGCAAGTGCGTGGTTCTGGAATTGCACCATACGTAGCCGAATCGGCTATTCCTCGCGCTTGAATCAAATGTCGCAGCATTCGAACCTATTACGAGGTCCGCTTCGTCGATGACTCTCAAAGTAGCTCCCACCGGAATAATAGCGATCACGTTCCTGGCCCTTTGGATTCTGTATTTCTTCCTTGCGGGAACCTGGAATCCTGCCAAGCTCGTTTTGGGTAAGGACAAGCGGCCCAGCACGTCCAAACTGCAGTGGTTCCTTTGGACTCTCGCTGGACTGGCAGCCTATGTGGGCGTGGTGGCGAAAAGCATCTTGATGGGCGTTCCAACCGAGCCGAGCATCCCGGAGCATCTGCTCCAGGCGATGGGGCTTAGTGCCGCCACCATGGCCATCGCCAAGGCGGTGACCGTTTCTTACGTGTCGAGCGGCAAACTCAGCAAGCCAACGACTGACAGCGAAGGCGGCACAGCCGGAGGTCTCCTCACCGATGATGACGGAATGCCAGACCTAAGCAAACTCCAAATGATGGCGTGGACGTTGGCCGGACTTAGCATTTACTTCGTTCGACTCTACAACGAGCTTCGATCCACGACACCGCCTCACATCCCGGACATCGACGCGACCATCGTCCTGCTGACCGGGCTATCCCATGCAGGCTACTTGGGCAAAAAGCTCGTAAGCACTGACACACAGCCGATCGATGTTAAAGCAGCGAGCACAGCGCCGCGCACGGAAGCAGCGGCCACAGGTACGGCCTCCGCTGCGGTAGCCGGCGCGGCGGTCGCGGTTCCTCCTACTGGAACTGGAGAGTTGGCTCAAATTGATTTTAGTCTTGCGGAGCGACAACTTCTCAAAGCTCTATGGCCAGCGGTTCAGCAGATCGCGACCCGCGCCACTTCCGACACCGCCCCCAAACCTTAACCGATTTCACGCCCATTTGAGGGCCGTCTAGCCGTTCCTCGCGAAAAAAGTCTCGCGGTGCAACTGCCCGGTCCGCCGAATGGTGTACGCGAGGTCGATAGTGAGCGTCGCATCGACGCTCGTCAGCTGAAGACTATTGACTTGGATAACGTCTCTGAGCCACCGGTCAAGCGCCGCCTGCACCGTGAACTGCAACACCCCTGCCAGCTCGGGACTGTTGGGGGCGAATACCATCTGCATCAGTCCGCTCCCAAAGTCGGGGCGATTGACGCGCTCGCCGGGGCTAGTGAACAGCAGCTGTTCGATCATCTCACGGACGTGCTTGTCCTCATCCGCTAATGCGGTGCGTCCGCGGCCATCAAAGTGAAAAGGAAAATCGATATTCATGTCGCTGTGACCCTCATTTGCACGGTGCTCACGATCGGCGGCCCTTGGGGGATTTGTTCTGCACTCAGGCACAAGGCCGGGGCCGGGCCAGGTGCCGGTTGCAACAGTATCGGCTGTCCCATCACCGCGACGCGGGCCGAAAGCATATTCCATTGCACTTTCACGCAAGGCTGCGGCTTGTTGCCAACGAAGAATGGGCAGCCCGCCACCGTGATGATGTTGCTGCTCACCGCGACAGGTTGCCCGCTCACCGCCACTCGCGTTTGCGTAGGTGGCGTGGTCGCAGGTGCAGCGTGCGTGCACTGGATAACCGCGCCCACGTGAAGAATCAATCCTGGCATGGCCGCATCCTTTAACTCAGGTCAAAATCGTCAATGCGCCGACATTGAAATCAATCTGCTTTCCAACCATGGTGATCGTTGCCCCCTTCCCATTTGAGAGATAGATGCCGCTGTCATTGACGACGATCATCGCCCCCGTCGTGCTTTGGAGAATGATTCCCCCGCTAGCGGGCGAGGGCGGCATGTCGCTGATCATGATCCTGTGCTGCAACAGGGATTGGATGACGATGTTCGGATCCGCCGGGTTACCAGCGCGGGCGAGTGCCGGCACATCTGACGAAGAGCCCCATCGGCAACCGGTCCAGATAGGAAGGTCGGGATTGCCATATTCGAACTCCACCCAAACTCCGGCGCCGATGGGCGGAACCATGTAAACGCCCATCGGCGGCCCGGTTGGCCCCGCCAGCGGTACGCAGGATTCCGCCCAAGTCGTAGGCAGCAAGGACGTCACATCTGGGACTTGCAACTGAAGGCGGCCTTTCTGAAGCGGATCGACGTTCTGCAAGACCGTGCCACGATACTTACCGAAGAACCTTTCACCATCGCTCATACTGGCACCGTAGGTCTGCTGGGGTTGAGCCCATCGCGCGACAGCGTAAAGTTCTGCTTGTATTGGCCATGTTTAATGTCGTGGGTGACGCTGTCGACGAAGTACATTCCGTCGTACGCAAATCCCGCCCCTCTCACCCCCACCAACATGCGCGACTGCAGGACGCGCCCATAGCGCAGTACGTCCAGCGAACCACTGCCGGTGATAGCATTAGAGTTGGTCAACAGAAAAGCCAAAATCGCCTGTGCACCTTCATCAGGTTCCATCGCAGCAGAATTATTCGCAAACTCGATTTTTGCTGGCGGTGTCGGTCGAGCCCCCAAGGGAGGTTTAAAAGCGTTAATATTTGGGAGTGGAATAGGTATCGAAATTTTCTTCGTGATCGGGTCGAGGACATTGAAAATGGACACTTTCTTCGCCAGTCCGTCGAGTGAGAAGCTCAATGATTCCACGTTCGTGTGTGCGTCCATGTTCATGGTCAATGCATTCTGTGGTACGGGGACGCGAATGTCCGGTCCAAAGTAGGCAATGCTTTGGCCGGGCAGTGGACCTGGTTGAACATAAAATACATAACCGACCCTTTGAGCGAGGGACCTGATCAGGTTGAGATCCGTATCGTGCTGAGTGTTCCAGCCCTGGAGAACTGTCTTCACGGCAATGATCGGGGGTGGAATGACGACTGGAACCACGCCCAACAGGGCATACGGCGCGAGCGTCAGGTAAAGACGGGCCACAATTGGTAAATTCGGAAAGGGAATAATCTTTTGCACGAGGTCCATCGCAACGGTGAGGTCGTCGCCGGTGATGGTGAGGGTGGATTCCCCGGGCTGGTTGCTGGGCGTAATCTCCTGCCTGGTGACAATGCCATCGATGAGAACATTGGGGACTCCCCCAAGTGTCACGGTAATGATCACGCGCGTAACGATTGGATCGAAGTAGCCAGCGGGCAGCAGCGTCGTCATCAGAAGCGATCTCTTGCTGACGGCGAAGGTGAGCTGAAACCCGCTACGATCCTTGCCGCTGGTCACTTGCACATGGGTCAAGGCGTCGATCAGCGATTGCGGGACTGGTCTTGGCACAGCCGGGCCGATCATCAACGTCAAGTGAATCCCTTTAAGCATTCAGGATCCCCGGAATGCCTTCCGGAAGCGTGATCCGAAGCTTGCGGCCAACGGTCTCGGTTAGCTCTTCCGGTCGCATCGCGCGGTTTGCGTCGCATATCCGCCAAAATTGCAGTGGATCGTCCAGGTGAGCGGCGGTGATGTTGTCGAGGCGCTCTCCTTGCGTGACGATGTGCTCTTGCAGAAGGGCAAATCGGTCCGGCGAGGGCACGAACCTGCGCCTGAGATAGATGATCGTCTTTCCGCCTTCTTCCAGTGTGGCTTTCTCGATCGCGTAGTAGCGGCTGGTGGGTGGAAAAATAAAGAGGTTCATGGGATTCCCGTGATTCCGAGCGCGCTAAGGGCACCGCCTGGTGCACGCATCGCGAGCTGCTCCATGGTTTGCAGGTATGTCATGAAGAGATTCCCGCCCTTGTGGCTGAACCCAAGATCGTTCACGGTCAAGACGCGCATTCCGAGACTCACCTTCGCCCGAATGGGATTGAGCGCCGGGTCGAAGGCCTCTTCTGTGATACTGAAATCTGTCACACGCACGGGCACAACGCGTGTCTTGCTCCAGACAAACAGAGTCAACGGAGCCTCCGCCGGGGAGATCTCCAATGTGCCGATCTGTGCCAGGTTATTCGTGGATTGCAGCTGCCCGCTGGTGGGATAGACGATGGTCTCCAGCGCGGCCAGCTGCGGGAATATCCCTAGTTCAGTCGTAGTGCGATTGCTCTCTGGAAACTCCAGCTGGTCCGTCGCGTCGATCTCCGCATCTAGCTTGATGGTTTCGTTGGGCGGTCCTTTGAGCCGCAGCGCTTCCAGACGGTCTCCCGCTTCGCCACCGATCCCTTGCACTTGCAAGGTGCGCGACAGCGTATCGGGGTTGTACTGAAGCGCAATGATCCGGAGCACCATCGCCGTGTCGGGATCGAGGAGGACAATGCCCCCTCTGATTAGGCGAGGGGAGTCGGGAAAGCTACCCATTTATTCTTAAAGAGGAGGCGGGGTTTATAGAACGCTGCCCGTCAGATTGCTTGACAACCAGTGATCTCGCGGTGTGCGGCGTCGCTCTCGACGACTGCCGACGCGCGCGCGCATCTGGTACTCGAACGCGTCTTCCTGCCGCGTGAGTATATGCCAACCGATTCCGGCGCGAACATCGAAAACGCCGATGTAGCCACCTTTGAGCAGTTGGAAGGCTTGAGTGATTTGTTTTCGGTGGTCAAACTGCGTGCCGGAGGTTCGATGCTCCTCGAACCAGGCAGGATAGACGAAGTCCGTAACCGTTACTCCGTCAATGTCATAGCCGAATTGGTCGACTTCACACGCGTCGCAAACCTCGTATGCGTAAAGGACTCCTGTGTTCGCGTTTGGTTGTCGAAAGACTGTCAAGTTGATCTCAGGATCTGCCAGCATTTCAAGTAGCTCATGGCTGAAAGTCACCGTCCATTTGTAGCCAAGCTTGATATCAGTCCCCGCGAACACTTTGCCCAACGGGAGACCATCGTGGGTGACGTCGTGGTAGCCCAGGGTGCCGGCTTGATCAGAGTTGTCCAAGATTACCAACCACCAGGAACCAGGTTGTGGTTTGCTTCCTTTCGGAACGAATGTGAGGGTTGCGTCGAGTCCCCAGGCAGGAGCGAAATCCCTGCTCACCTGCTTTTGAAAGGCCGGCAAGGCCTTCTGCACATCCCCATCTTTGAGAACGGTACTCGCATTGATTACACTTATCTGAGTCATTTTGCGCCTCCTTGGTTTCAAGACCTGCTCAATCAATTTGCAATTTGGCAGTTATTGCTGAAGCAGATTCCAATCACCGGATGCAGCTCGATCTGGTTTGGCGCAGCGCCGGTCTGTTGATGGGGAAAGTCGAAGAACCCAACCCCTCGTACCGTCACCGTCGCGCCTGGCTTGTTCCAGACGAACATCGCTTCTGCCCCCGGAACTTTCGCATCCAGCGCAGCGCGAGCCTTTTTGATCAAATTCAGAAATGGACCGCCATCCACACAGGACGGCGAAGGTATCTCGGCGATCATAGTGGTGCTGCCGCTCTGCAGCACGAGATGATAGTCGCTGTCGGTGCTCTCCCGGCGAAACTGCGTCAGTTTAACATTTTCGAGCTGGTAGACCGTCTTTTCGACGTCGTTGGCGCGCTTCGCCGGAGGTAAACTCGCTGGCCTTTTTAACACGCGAAGCTGAGCAGCGGTGGTTTTTTTACTGGCACTCAAGTTAACGGAACCTGCGTCAGTGTCCTGGCCAGTTTTCACGTCCCAGCGCTCGTGGCCACAGAGCGAGCCATCGGCTGCTTTGTAGAGGAGGGTATTGGTAGGGCCGTGGAGGAAGAGCGGATGTCCCCGATACTCCGTCGGCGCGGGACTCAAGTCGGTTTCGGCGACAGGAGCTTGCCCAAGCAACACCAACAGCGACGTGCCCACAAAGGAAAGCATTTGGGCTCCTGTGTCACTCATTCGCTCTGCATCAGTGAGGGTTGTTCCTATGTCTTCGCGCTGCGGTGATCTCTTGGTCACTTTGCGCGATGCATTTAGAGGGCCAAAAGTTCGATGCTTGGGAAGCCGAGGCTTCATCGGATCTTCTGAAGAATTTCGCTTGGGGCATCAACCCTAGCTTGCTCTGCGCTTGCTACAGGTGTCACAGGCATTACGAAGTAGCGCCATCGTGCGCGAGTGGGGTAGTGCCGCCGTCGACGCGGATACCCAACTTCAGCGATTTCAAAATCCGGCTCGCCCTCCCACTCGTCAAAGCGGGCGCGATTTAGGTCGGACTGTCAATGCCCAGTTTAGGGTCCGCACCAAGCTCAAATGACTGTCGGCGGGTAATGGGCTTTCCTTTTGCCTCAATCCTCTGGGTCAAGCGACTGATGCCCCCGACGTAGGTACCGACGTCCAGTCATGCCGATGAATCTTATAGCCGGCTCGGGGGTGCTACAGCCCCGCACGGTAGCGCAACTGTTGCAGGGTTGCAGCTGTCGCAGACAGCAAGGGCGTTCACGGGGAACCCCAATCGACCTGCCGTGGAAGGGATATCAGTATCATGTTTGGCTTCAGAGGAATCGTCTCGGTTCAGGTCGGCTCGATTTGACAAGGGTGTCGTCACCGACGACGGCGCCGGTGCAAGCTCATGGCGCGGGCAATCTCTCCAATCGCGTCCGCTTTGACTGCACGGGTTGGATGGCCATACCGGTCTGCCGCTTAAGGTGCTGGAAACCTTTTTCGCGCTGTCCACCAAAGTGATGCCATGCACGTAGACATCTCAATTTGTAATCGCGCTTCAGATGGATACGCCTGGCATGCGCGTTGCTGTCTGAAGTCGGTCAGACATTCACCCGCACCTCACGCCCACAAGAGATGCCACCCCAATCTTTCGTCTCTCTGACTACTGTTTTTTGCCGAAATGAGGAAGACACATGACTGACTCTTTGGATGGATTGCCCAAACAAGCATCCGGTACCCAGTTAAAGTGGTGGCAATGGGTTCTGATGTACCCGACCTTGGCGATCTCATTGTTGGGCTCGGTTCCGACGGCAAGCCAACTCTATAGCTCGCAGCGGCTAAAAGTGCCGTTTGAGAGGGTTCCCGCAGCGAAAAGGCAGAACGAATTATGGGCGACCAATTTCGAATGCGCGCGGAACGCCAAAACGGAAGCGGTCACCAATGGGCTCAATACACAGGTGTCCGCCACCGTGTGTCCAAGCGGCGACGTACTGGTGGCGGTGCAGCCGCCTGACTCGTCACCGGTCTTGAGGTGGATCGACGTTAAGGCGCTCGTCCAGCAATCACCACAAGTCGCGGGCTTACTGCTAGGCGAAGCGCTGGCAGCAAACGACAGAATCGTTGTTGCGCAGGCGAAGAGCGTTTTGTGCCAGCGCTGGCTGGTCAACGGACGCCTAATGCGCCGAGTCACGGATGAAAAAGGGAATTGCTTCGACGAGGTTGTCAACACGTACACCGGTGTGCTGGAAAGCCGCGTTCCAGCCCAGTGTAGCAACAGCTGTTAGTACATGCGTGAGCATGACCTCGTATCCGCCCTAGCTGGGGTCCGGTTGAAAAGTGGCGTCCCAGAACAGCTTCGAGTTCCCTTGCGCTGCATCATCGAATCCCTGAGTGAGCCATTGCTCCAAACTCGGATCCGCCTTCGAGAGCGCTCGATGGAAGCGGCCGTTGAAGTCGATCAAGTTGAGCTCGCGCCTGCGCGGAGCCATTCTGAAAATCGGCACCAGGCGCTTGCCCAGTGCGGCAGTCTTCCCCGCCAATTGGATCTCTCGATTCCACGATGAGGCCATGCGAATCCCTTGCCTCGTCGAATTCGCCAACAGCGTTTCGAACGTCTGAATGACGTTTCGACCCAAATTCGGCGGCTCCCCTTCAGCGAGATACATGAATGTCCCATGGCGCCGAAGGGGCTCGAGCTCGAAGGAGATGACGTGCGTTGCGCCCGCGTCGATCGCGATATGGATCGGCGTGTTGTTGAGCACGCCGCCGTCCACGAAATCGTGCTCGGCAACGCCAGTGCCTACGATACCGTGAAGCGTCAGCCGCTGAGCTGGGAAAACTCCGGGGATACTCGTCGAGGCGACCACGCAGGTAACGAAGTCTCGACTGTGGACCCAGCCGCACTGATCGGGCGGACCGTTGTAACCGGCCGGCAGCTGCGCGGGGTTCATCAGTTGCAGCACTTGCCAACCACCGGCGGCCAATCGTGCGAACACCTCCGGCTCGACCAGCGTGAACAAGTTTGCACTGTCAGCAGAAATGTCGGTCGCGGTGACGATAAAGTTAAGCCGAGATCCGGAGCCCGCTCTGTACCACAAGTCTACGAGATCTGAACCAGCCTGCATCGGCTCGGGTCGCCGTGTCAGCAAGCCTCCCGGAATGCGATGTGTCTTGGGATCGCACGAGGCGGTGAGTACGCACGCCAGCGTTCGTTTGAGGGCGACATTTCGGAAGACAGCTCGGCGAAACAGAGCTCCGGCGACGAGCACAATCGCAATGCCAACCACAGCACCAGCCAATGAGAACTGAACTGGATGCTTGCTGATTGCCAGCGCAATGGCGTCAACTCCTGGGAAACGAGACAACGGGACACTCGCCAGAACCGGATTGAGGATGAGCAGAGCGATGAAAAGGAACAGTGCCGCGACTGCAACGATCGCTGCGCGCGGTATCTTGACCCACCGCGTAGCCAGATCGACCAGAATACTTCGACCTCTCCCAACCACAAACGAGGATGCTCGAGGGCAGATCCCGCGCCATACCTCGAATCCAAACTGAGAGCCGGCATTCGGCCGCACACTGGAAACCAACAGCGTCGTCGCATTGAGGGCGCCGGCCGAACTGCCCATGACGAACCTCGGTTCAAGGAAGTCATGCTGGGCATGCTGTGTCTGCACACGTTGCAACCACGCCGCGATGACACCAGCTTCGTACGCCCCCGTGGCGCCACCTCCCGATATCGCGAATGCGATCGACGGCTTGGCTTCCTTGGAGTCTTCGATAATTCGGGTGATGACGTCGTCTAGCGTGAGCCATCGACCCTGGGCCGTATTGTCTAGGCTGGATCCGCTGCTGGCTTTAGTTCCCATGATTCCTCCCCACAAATACTCCGAGCGACCGTACTCGTCTGGCACCGACACCGACAGCGAGCGATTCACTCAAGCGCTGCCAAACCTTTCGCATCGCAGGTACTGCGGCCACTGAATGTCCTACCGGTTGTCCAATAGAGGTCTCCTTTCAAGTGTCCCTGCCCAGCGAGTCTTTTGACCAGTTCCGCGGCGTGGGAAATCGCAAATGACCCACCGTATGCCGTTACAAAATAGTTTCTCCCCAACCACGCTGCGTCTAGAATCCTCAGCAGGTTGTGATCAAAGTCAGGCAATCGGGATTTCAGCTCTCCGAGCACTCGCCGAAACTCGTGCTTGGCTTCATCACAAGATAAATCATTGCTGAACACCACGTAGTACGAAGCCTCGCCGAAGTGCTTCGAGGCTTGAGTCAGGACCTGCTTTCCTTCAGGATTGGAACTGCACGGTCCGTTCGCCAACGACCCCAGTTGCGCAAGGCGGCTGGCCAATTCCGCAATTCGCTCGTCCGACCCCTTCTCTGTCAGGTCTTGGAGCGCCTGCAATGCCTGACAGGTGCAATATTCTGGCTTGGCAGTTTGGCGAGACAGCAGCAGGGTAAGTGTTGCCCGTTCTGCCGCCGTCCCAACGTCCACCTCCGAATTGCGTGCGCGGAATCGTCGGAGTTCCTCCAGCAGTACCAGGCTCGTCAGATCAGCGTCGCACTTTCCATCGCGCAGCAGTGCAAGGGCGCTGGGAAGCATCTCCAGCTGCTTGCGGTCGCGCTCCTGAATGCCTTGAAGTGAATTGAGCTCGCGTCGAAGTTGTGCCTCCGACTTGGCAAGGTTTTCCGCAAATTGGCGCTGCGCGGCTGCCAGCGTTTCCTCTCTCTTCTGATCCAGATGCTTCTGGTAAAAAGCCCAACCGGCCGAGATCACCAGCCACAGGGCAGAGGCTATTCCGGTCCTCACATTCCATAGATGTTTCGCGCGCTCCAGCCACTCGCTCTCACTTATCTTTGGCTTATTAGTTGGGTCTGCTTCGTAGGTTGGCGCTGGCATGATTTGGCGGCTCTTCGTGAAGCTATACAGTCGCCCCTTGCGAACAGCGCCTCTTGAATTGGCGCGGGACCTTGTGGATACGATAAATGCAAAATTGCCAGTAAATAGCTACGACGAACCCGAACAAGACGGAAAGCTTCGCGCTCTTTTCGATCGTCGTAGAGTCCTTCAGCAACTCTGTGATCTCAAGTGCCAGATAACTCGCAGCCATCGCAAAGCCGAAGCGCAACTTCGGGAGCGGCAGTGAGCCTGCGTGTTGATCGACAGTCGATGGAGCAACTGGTGTTGCAATTGGCGACTGTTCCGATTGCGTCGTCGCGGCAATTGCATCCATAAATCTCCCATTGGGCTTGATAACGCCACAACATCAACCAACGGGTCGATCAATGACCCACACGTTCCGATTCATCGCCACCGCCTCGCCTGAGCGCCATGGATGCAGCCGATGTGCCACCGCAAACCAACTCGGTGCAGTCACGACAGAGACCCAGTCACTGGAGAAGAGGCGTGGTGTGCTCGCCCGTCGGCGAGCAACAACGCATCAGTGTTTTGGTTATCAAGAACTCCCCCAAGCCATGAGAACAAAGTCCTGAGGGAGGTTACCCAGCGACTGGGACAGACGAGTCCCGCCGGACCGCCTCTGCATTCGCCGGATCGGCAAACTCTCTCGCGCCGCTATCTTCCACGTGCTCTCCTGACGGAGGGTGCAGGGAGTTTGGGGACCCGGGTGCTACTGCTTGCACTGTAGCGCTACCGTTGCAGCGTTGCAGTTTACGCAGTCTCCGACGCATCTCGGCCGGTGTTGTCCGCGCGCGGGTCTGAAACCATCTTCGAGGCCATTGCCATGGCCGTTCGATTCAATACCAAATGTTTTTACCCGCGCCTGGCCCATCCGATGCAAGACTGAGAAAGTCTGTTAGTCATTTCAAACGGCGACGCACGTATTTGCCGCCTGTTACGGCGAGTCTTAAAGGATATCAATGAGAACCTTCGTGGTGATCGTGTTCGGGCTCCAACTAAGCAGTTGCTGCACCGGACTGAAGGAAGCGATTCGCTCCTATGGCATGTCCGCCGAGAGCAGTGCGGATACTACTACCGAGCTGGTGAAGCGGTGCAAGGCCGCGGCAACTGATTCGGATCCCGTAGCTAAGGAAACCGATCTCGCCGCGTGTGCTCAGGCGCTAAGAAGCCTAGATGCTCAAAAGGCCGCAGCTGGTCAGTTGAAGACCGTGAACTAGTTGGGAGGGTGCAATGTCCGCTGTTGATACAATTGAAACACTGATAAAACTTGGCTCCCTCTTGAAAGATGCCGCTCTAACAAAAGCAGGCGCTGGAAACATAGATTGGTCCGCATTCCTAGCGAGCCCTGAATACAAACAAATCAAGGCATCCATCGAAGGACTTCTGAGCAAGCTCGGGGAATCCGACTTGGACGACGCAATCAGGACCCTGCAAGAAAAGCAGGACGCCCTTCTTGGAGATAAGAGGCTCGCTGAATTGCCGACGGACAAGCTCATCCAGTTCTCTGAGCTCGGGGACGCACGGCTAGCGCTTACTGCGAGAAAGGTCAAAGTCGCTGCAGATGCCGGATTTTTCGGGTGGCTGGTAAGCGACGCCTTGCCCGTTCTCATTGCGACAGCCGAAAGGATTATCCCTCTCGTTCTCTAGGAGCATTCTTCGAAGGCTGAGCAAACTAACAGGGAGGAGTCGTGGCATTGCCCCAAAACAGAATCCAACACTTCGTGGTACTCATGCTGGAGAACCGGACCTTTGATCATATTTTCGGCTACCGGTCCGGGGTGAACGGCCTCAAAGGAACTGAAGCGAACCTCCTTGATCCAAGCCAACCTGCATCTGCGGCCAATCCCTCTTTCGTGGTGACCAACACGGCGCCCTACGCGGTCCCGGTCGGAGGAGGACCAGGGCACTTGCTTCCTGATACGAATGTGCAGCTCTGCGGCGATGCGTCCGGACCCAGCTCTCACATTCCAGCCAAGAATAATGGCTTCGCCAAAAGTTACGCGAACGATCTAAAGACTTGGGACCACGTGGCGAACCCGACGCCGGATCAAGTTCGCGTCGTCATGCAATGCTTTGCGCCCAGCAAGCTTCCCTCCATAAACGGTCTCGCCGATGCGTTCGTCCTCTGCGATAACTGGTACGCCGAGGTGCCTGGCCCCACGCACCCCAACCGGCTTTACATGCACGCGGCGACATCCTTCGGTTATGCCCACAACCTCTTTAAGCAGAACCCCACGTTCGGAGGTCCAACCATCTATGCCCATCTTCAGGACGCAGGATTGAGCTGGGCGACCTACGAGCACGACTACAACGAAGTCCGCGAGTTTACCGGGATCAACACCGAGATCGCCCACTTCAAGAAATTCAATCCCTCCTTCGCAGCAGATGTCAAGGCGGGAACGCTGGCCAATTATTCATTCATTCTTCCTCAGTTCATGAGCCAGAAGACATCACCCGCCAACTCCGAACACGCGCCAGAGGACATGCGCTTCGGGGACAACTTCATCGCCGACGTCTACGAGACTCTACAAGGCAATCCGAACGTATGGAACAAATGCGCTCTGATCGTGACATACGATGAGCATGGAGGCTGGTATGACCACGTCATTCCGCCCTCGCAGTCCGTTCCTAATCCTGACGGATTGAATTCTCCTCCAGCCGGAGACAAACCGGGCGCGCCTCGGTTTGCCTTTGACCGCCTTGGGCTCCGAGTTCCAGCGATCATTGCTTCGCCATGGCTGAAGGCGGGAACAGTGGACTCGACGCCCTACCGGCATACCTCGGTGCTTGGCACTGCGAAGAAGATGTTCGGGCTTGCAAGCTTCTTGACGAAACGGGACGCGGCCGCTAACACATTCGAAGGGCTCTTTACGCAACTAAGCACCGCGCGAACCGACACCCCAAAGACTTTGAAGCGAGTGCCCCTTCCCAAGATCGGTGTGCCTCCCACGAACTCCGCTCACCCTGCCAATCGCGCCCTGGATGAGACGCAGAAGGCCGCTCTCCTGAGAGTGTATTACTTGACTCAAAGTTCCCACCCGCATGGACCCTCGCTCGAGGAGCTTCCAACGACCCAGGACGAGGCCGCACAATTCATTCAGGAGCGCTATAGGAAGCATTTCGGGCCACACGGAGAGCCTGGCGTTCTTCCATCTCGGCAGTCCGACCCGTGAATGGATGAATCCAGGACCGATCAGGATCTCTGCGGCTGCGTGCCCAATGCGAAAGAAGTAACGATCCGCCTGGAAGTGCCGCCCAGCTGAGGAAAGCCCGAGCATATAGTATCTCCTGACCGGTCCTTTTGTTGCTGGGCCGTTTGTTGTCATGGACAGCTCCAAGGTGCGTACTGAAGCAACGATCTTCATAGACACGCCTTTGCTGATGCAGGATAGGACTGTAGCAGTGCGGCTGCGGGTTGCAGTGATGCAGCTAAGTGGCTTCGCCCGTCGGGCTTTCAAACATAGTGGCTCGCAGGCTAATCACAAAAGCTGGCGTCCATTCGGTGAAAATGGAGCTCTGCACACTGAGCCAATGGGCTGCCGGCGTGATCGGGTTGAGCCAGTTGTTGCTGGCACGTCAGCTGCAGGGTGAGACAGGTTGCGCCGAGAAAATAGATCTTTGCGCCTGCAAGACTCAAAATGGGGAGATCTTATGTTTCACGATCGAGCAATTAGAATTGTGTTCTCAGCGGGGACATTGCTGTCGCTGCTGATAGGTTGCGCCGGTACAAAGATTAACACGCCGTCGGTCGACCATGGCAAGATCGGGGCGGGAAGCATTGAAGTCGCACCGGAAAACAAGCCGAAAGAGGAATCAAGCGAGTGCCGGCGCTGTCAGCGCATTGCCGACCAGATCGCCGAAAATGAGAGTACACTCGACCATCCCGCAACAGGCAAGAAGTGGAAAGCAAAGATCCGCGAGGAACTCCGATCCTTGAAGCAGCAGCGCGAACACTGCTTGACGTCCGACTGCGACAAGAGGGTATCCAGCCGGGAGTGATCGCAGTGAAGCTTCGAGCGAACCTTCCCGCTCGGCTGAATGCTGTTAGAATACCCAGCAGTTGGAGTCGATGGACGTTTTGGCAATACACAGACAGGGGGAGGCTTAGAGAAATCGCTGGCGCCGTTGACCTCGACAAGTTCAATGGAACCCTCACTGAACTACAGAATCTCGCTATTTTCTCAAATTGCACCACGGGATCTCCGCTACCAACACCTGACGATCGCACGGGCCTAAGTCACGCTACATCCAAACGCTTCGGCGATATGAGGTAGAGATGCCAGTTTCGCTTTTTGCGCCCGACTTTCAAGCCGTTCTCGACCAAGCCAAGAAGATGAGCGGGCAAGACCGGGGACCCTTTCCGTCGCCTGAGGACTGGCGGGACCAGTGGATCTATTTTCTCATGGTGGATCGCTTTAACAATTCCACAGCGCACCCGCGGCATCAGCCTTTCGACGACCCCGGATTCTTCAACTTCCAAGGAGGAAAGTTCTCGGGCGTGCGGCAGCAGTTACCGTATATCAAGCGACTCGGAGCTGGCGCCATTTGGCTCAGTCCTCCGCTCAAAAATCTGCCCTTCGCAGACGGCAGCTATCATGGATATGGTATCCACGATTTCCTGCGCGCCGAGCCTCGCTTTGCAGACAATCCTCAGAATGCCGACGACGAGCTGCGGGCGTTGGTGGACGCTGCTCATGCCGAGGGCCTTTACATCATCTTCGATATTGTCCTGAATCATACGGGCGATGTGTTTGCATATCGATGCGACCCGAGCGATCAACTTTGTCAGGAGACACGGGGCGCGGAGGCCAGTCATCACGACCGACCCCAACCGGTGCAATGGCGCGACAAGAGCGGTGCAGCCCGACCTGAGCTCGCCGTCAGCGAGAACATCTCCAATCCGCCGCTCGATGCCTTGGTTTGGCCGCGTGAACTTCAAAGAAACAGATTCTTTCGACGGCAAGGAGACCCACAGGGTGGCGGCGACGACACCGTTGGCGATTTTAGTTCACTCAAGCAGATGTGCACCGAGGACCCTGATTTACAGCGCTTTCTGATTCGAGCTTACCAGTACGTCATCGCCCGCTACGACATCGACGGGTTTCGCATCGACACCCTGCGATATTTGAAGGGCGATTTACCGCGAATATTTGGCAATTCCATACGTGAGTATGCACTTATTATCGGTAAGAAGAATTTCTTCACGTTCGGCGAGGTATTCGATCCACAAGCTGAAGAGGACATTGCCCATTTTATCGGGCGCAACACCAGTGATGGAAGCGAGCTGGTGGGCGTCGATGCGGCGCTAGACTATCCTTTGTTCAATGCGCTCAAGCCGGTGGTAAAGGGGCTTGCAGCCCCCGCAGCGGTAGTCGACATGTATCGGCGACGCAAGGTCGTTGAAAAGGATGTGCTCAGCTCTCACGGCGACGCGACGCGCTTTTTTGTTACGTTCCTGGACAATCATGACGTGAAAGAGCGGCTGCGTTTCGTGCAACCCGGCGATGCGCATCGCTTCGACCAGCAAGTGACTCTCGGACTGGCCTGCCTCTATTCGCTTCCGGGCATTCCCTGTCTGTACTATGGCACCGAGCAGGGCTTGCACGGTCGTGGTAGTGACCCGGCGGTGCGCGAGGCGCTATGGGGCGCTCCTGGCTTCGACCAAAGTAGCTTCTTCTACCGCGAGGTAAAGAAAGTCGCCGCGGTTCGCGCAGAGCAACCCGCGCTCCGCTACGGTCGACTCTACCTCCGCCCAGTGTCCGGCGATGGTCAGAATTTTGGCACGTCTCCGTTTCGGGAAGGCGTGCTGGCATTCTCCCGGATTTTGAATGACGAAGAGGTGCTCGTGGTAGCCAACACCAGCACAACGCAATCACAGTCTGTGGACGTCATTGTGGAGATTCAGCTGAACGAGGTGAATTCGGTGCATCGGATTCTGTACAGCAATCAGCCAGCCCCGGTGAATCCCTCCCCAGTTAGGAAAACAGGAACCGTTACTGTTCAGGAGGTGAACGGCACGTCTGGTAAAGGTCCATTGCACGTCGTTGGCGTTACGCTGCAGCCGATGGAAGTGCAGATTCTGCGCGGCTAGCGTTGTGGCGTTTGGTTTTAGCGGCGTTGGGAATCTTTGCGGCCCTATCGACACCTGAAGAAGTAGTGACAAAGAGGCCAACAGCCAAGGCGCAAATGACGATCAGGCCGAAGCAGTGCCGGTTCTGCGGCAAGCCGCTGGAAGATGGAAGCGTACGTTGCACCGAATGCGGTTCTGACCAGCTTCCCTTTTACTCGCCAAATTGGCGTGTCCTGCTGGCGATCGCCTCGGTTGCGGTTCTTCCCCTCGTCGCTGTAGAGTTCCAGCGCCGACAAACGCTCGCGGCGAATGAGGAGCGGGCTCTGAAGGACGCGACCGCCGAGCTGGCAGAGCTATCAAGGGTCGGCGGGGATTTGGTAGCATCGGCTGTGGCGCTCTCAGAGCCCTGTCTCTTGGAGAGCAGCAAGGACGAAGAGACGTGCTCTCGGGAGCTGCTCGCCCGATTAGTCGCGTTCGACCGAAGCGTGGTTGCCTTTTCGTGGCGAATGCAGGAGAGCATCAACCGACCCAAGACGTACTCCTTTTGGCAACATTTTCCAGATGGATTCTGGGATGGCTGGAGATGGCGGATCCGCTACGCCGTGTTCGGCCTTAATGGCATGGGGGTGTCAGGCGGCCTCGTGAACTGCCTCAAGGCACAAGATGTGGCGTGTCAAGCGGCGAAGAGGGCGGTCGATGTCGAGTTAGAGAAGATGACACAGAAACTGAAGGAGGTTCTGTGTTTCCTGCTGGTCGACGCAAAGCAAACACGATTATACGTCGCGGCGGCTATCTCGCCGACGTCGATCGACGAGCTGTATGAGGGTCTTCAGCATTCGGGGAAGTTTTGTGACGCTATCGTTGAGCCGTTACAGAAACCAATCAGCGCCCCGTTTGCACGGATCGAAAAGTGGCTCCTGGGAAGCGCTTCCATTCGAAAATCGACTGCCCCAAGCCCAACTCGGACGCCGCCCGGAAATCAGGCGCAATAAGCGTCGACCCTGACAGGCTTCACCCTGGTCGGGTTGCGAAGCTCCTGCAAGTCTGCCCCGCGACGGTGTACAAGCTGTGCGAACAAGGCGAGCTCGCGCGCGTGCGCCTTCTCCACTCGCTCCGAATCGCGCCCGTCGACCCATCCGACTTGATCGGCCGCCGCAAGAAAGTTCTCCGATAGCGATCATGGCGTCCTTTCTTGTCTCATCCCAGACTGGCTCACGTTACACGCGCTCTTGGAACTCGCGGCCCAGGAGCCCCTCCGGCCGGAGGAGCAGCACCACGACAATCAGGACGAAAGCGAGCGAGCTTTTGAATTCGATCGCCAGATAGGCGCCACTGACCGCCTCCGCTACGCCGAGGATCAGACCGCCGACGATCGCACCCGGCAGGCTGTTCAGGCCCCCCACCACCGCAGCGGCGAGGCCCTTGAACAGCGGGTCGAGCATGAAGAACGGGTCGAGAAGCAGCGCGGGCGCGAGGAAGACTCCAGCGATCACCGCGAGGGCCGCCGCGACGCCCCAGGAGAAGGCAAGCACTTGGCGAGTGGGGATGCCGAGCGTCTGCGCTGCGGGGAGGTTCTCAGACGTGGCCCTCATGGCGAGGCCGAGTCGGGTCTTCTGGGTGAGCAGGTACAGCACGAGGCTCGTGGCCGCTGCGGCGGCGAGCGTGCCGATCGAGAGCTGGCTCACATAAACCGGGCCAATCTGCCAGACCTTGCTGTCCGAGAGCGGGAACGGGAAGCGGTCGGGCTCCGCGCCCCAGCGGTATACCGTGAGCCCCTGGAGGATGAGGGCGAGACCGGAGGTGAGGATCACGGTTCCCAGGGGTGAGGCTCCCTTCCGCTGCGCGGGGACCACCGCCCCGAAGTAGAAGACCACGGCAATCACGGCGCCCACCAGAATTGCGAGGGGCAGCGCGATCCAGAGCGACATGCCGCCCGTGACCGCGGCGAAGGCAACGAAGGTGCCGAAGGTGGCGAGGTCGCCGTGCGCGAAGTTCAAGACCCGGGTGGACCGGTAGATGAGCACCAGCCCGAGGGCCACCAGCGCGTAGAGGCTCCCCGCGGAGAGGCCGGCGAGCACGTATTGAAGGAACCTTCCCATCGGACACCTACCTGAACGGCCACATCCGGAAGTAGAGCCGGGTCTTCAGCCAAACACCGGCGAGCCCGAGCGGCTCGAAAATGAGAACGGCCAGGATGGCCACCCCGAAGAGCACGGGCACTGCCCACCGGAAGTCGCCCAGCAGAACCGGAACGAGGATCGCGAAGGCGGCGCCGAAGACGGAGCCCTCGATGGAGGCCAGGCCGCCCACTGTAATCGCCACGAAGAAGTTGAGCGTCTCCTGGATGTTGAACGCCTGCGGCTCGAGGTGCCCGAGGTACTGCGCGAACAGTGCGCCTTGGACGCCCGTGTAGAAGGACGAGATCGCGAACGCCAGGAGCTTGTAGCGCGTAAGGTTGACGCCCATCGCCTCGGCGGCGAGGTCGCTGTCGCGGATGGCCACGAAGGCGCGACCCACGTAAGAGGAGACCAGGTTGTAGGCGACCGCGATGAAAGCGAGAAAGATCCCGTAGTAGAGGAGATAGGTGTACACGTCCCGGGGCAAGCCGAAGAGCGGGGTGAGCCCAGGGATCCCAAGCCCGGCGCGCCCACCGGATAACCATTCCACATTGGCGAAGATCTGGTAGGTCGCGGTGCCGAACCCCAGTGTGGCGATGGCCAGGTAGACGCCCTTGAGGCGAAGGGACGGGAAGCCCACCACCCACCCCGCGAGCCCGGCCGCCAGCCCCGAGGCAACCAGCGCCGGCGGGAACGGGACGCCAGCGATGCGCAGGTGCCCGAAGCAGTAGGCGCCGATGGCGAGGAGGCCCGCCTGGCCGAAAGAGAGCTGCCCCGCGTACCCGATGAGCAGGTTTTGCCCGAGCACGCCGATGGCGTAGAGCCAGACCACGGCCCCGCGCGTCAGCCAGGCCCGCGGCGCCCACCAGGGCAACACCGCCAGCCCCACCACCAGCAGCACCAGCAGCGTCCGCCCGATGGGCTTTCGCGCGAACCGCAGCTCTTCCGCGTAAGACTCAACGAGATCCATCGGCTAGTCCCGGTAGAGGGATTCGACCAGATCGGCATAGCGCTTTTCGACGTTGCGGCGCTTCACCTTCTTGGTCGGCGTGACGTCGCCCTCTTCCTCGTAGAACCGCCGCGGCAACAACACGAAGCGCTTCACCGCCTCAACTTGAGCGAGCGTCTTGTTTACCGCCTCCACCTCGCGGGCGATCAGCTTTCTCACCTCCGGCACCTGGGTCAACTCGGCGAAGGTACCGAACGGCAGCCGGTGGTCCTGGGCAAACTTGGTGACGTTGTCCTCGTCGATCAGGATGAGCGCCGAGACAAACTTGCGCCGGTCCCCGATCACCACCGCGTCCTGAATATAAGGGCTGAACTTGAGCTTGTTCTCGATATAGGCCGGGGCGATGTTCTTCCCGCCCGCGGTGATCAGGATGTCCTTCTTGCGGTCCACGATCTTGAGCCGTCCCTCTTCCCATTCGCCCACGTCGCCGGTGTGGAGCCAGCCCTCGGAATCGATCGCGCGCGCCGTCTGCTCGGGATCTTTGAAGTAGCCCTTGAAGACGTGGGGACCGCGGGTGAGGATCTCACCGTCTTCCGCCAGCCGGACCTCGATGCCCGCCAGAGGCTCGCCCACCGTGCCCACGCGCGGCTGGTCGAATCGGTTCACGCTGATCACCCCGGAGGATTCCGTCATTCCGTACCCCTCGAGGAGCGGGATTCCCAGCGCCTGGAAGAAGTCGAACAGATCGGGCGAGGCCGGCGCGGCGCCGCTGATGGCCAGCCGGGTGCGATCGAAGCCAATCCGGCGCTTCAACGGCTCGAAGACCAACCAATAGGTTGCGAAGCGCGCCGCCCTCAAGGCGAGCGATGGAGTTCCCTGGCGCGCGGCCAGAACGTAGCGCCGCCCGACGTGCAGGGCAATCCGATAGAGCAGGCGCTTGAGCCGGGTCGAGTCCGCCATCCGCAGCTCGATGGTGGAGGCCAACTTCTCCCAGATGCGCGGCACGCTCGGGAAGTAGGTGGGCGAAATCTCGCGCAGGTTCTGGAAGAGCGTGTCCAGGTTCTCCACGAAGCTCACCAAGTAGCCGATCAGGAGGTGCTCCATCACCGTGCCGAGGTTCTCGTAGACGTGCGCCAGTGGCAGGTAGGAAACCAGCTCGTCCTCGATCCGGAGACCATTGGTCTTCTGGATGGCTTCGCCCATGAAGAGCGTGTTGGCGTGGGAGAGCATCGCGCCCTTGGGCGGCCCGGTGGTGCCTGAGGTGTAGATGATCATCGCGGTGTCGTCCGGATCGATGGCCGCCAACCGCTGCTCGACCAGGTCCGGCCGGGCGGCGAGCGCCTTCTCTCCCTCCGCCAGGAACGCCGCGAAGAATGAGACGCGCGCGCCCTCGAATCCCCAGAGCCCCTTCTCGTCCCAAACGACCACCCGCTCCACCCGTGTAGAGGAGAGGATGGGCAGCACCTTCTCCAGTTGCTCCTCGTTCTCCACGAACAACACCCGCGCTTCGGAGTGTTCCAGGATGTACTGGACCTGCTCGGGCGCGGAGGTGGGGTAGACGCCGCAGGAGGCGCCGCCGGCGGACATGATCCCGAGGCTGCAGTAAAGCCACTCCGGGCAGTTCTCTCCCAGGATCGCTACGCTCTCCCGCGGGCGCAGGCCCCCGGCGACCAGCGCGGCCGCCACGCACCGCACCCGAGACGCGTACTCGCCCCAAGTTACGCGGCGCCAGATGCCGAGCCGCTTGTAGCGAAGCGCCAGCGCTTCGCCGCGCCGACGCGCCTGGTCGAAGAGTCTGTCCGGAAGGGCTCGCATCGGACTCACCATCGCCTCCGCTTGCGGTAGAGGCGGAACTCCTTCACGGCGCCAGCGGCCGCCGCGACCCCCAGGTAAACGTCGCGCACGTCCTCATTCTCCGCCAGCTCCTGGGGAGTGCCCTGGAGAACGATGCGGCCCGCCTCCAGAATGGCCGCGCGGTGCGCGATCTGAAGCGCGAGCCGCGCGTTCTGCTCGACCAGGAGGATGGTGGTGCCGGCCCTGCTGATCTCGACCAGCGCGCCGAAGACGAGCTTTGAAATCTCCGGGGTGAGGCCGAGCGAGGGCTCATCCAGCATGAGCAGCCGCGGCCGGCGGAGCAGGGCTCGCCCGATGGCGAGCATTTGCTGCTGGCCACCGGAAAGGGTCTCCGCCTGCTGATCGATCCGCTCCCGGAGCACCGGGAACATCGCGTGCACGCGCTCCAGATCCTGGCGGACCTGCTGATCCCGCCGGCCCCACAGACCGAGCTCGAGGTTCTCCGCCACCGTGAGCTCGCGGAAGAGGCCGCGATCCTCGGGCACGAACACGATGCCGGCCGACGCGACAACCTCTGGACGGCGCCGCTCAAGGTGACGCCCGCCCATGCGGATGGTGCCCTTCTTCGGCTGATCCCGCAGCAGGCCGGCGATGGTTTTGAGGAGCGTGGTCTTCCCGGCGCCGTTTGGTCCGAGCACGGCGAAGATCTCGCGCTCGCCGATCTCGAGCGACACGCCGGCGAGCGCGTAGATCCGGTCCATATACAGCGTCTCGATGGAGGAGACGGCCAGCAGCGGCCCGGAGTCCTCGCTCATTGTGGCCCCAAGTAGGCGCGGATCACGCCGGGATGCTTCTGCACCTCCTGAGGCGTCCCCTCGGTGAGCTTCTCGCCGCGATCGAGCACCACCATCCGCCCCGCCAGGCGCGACGCGACCCGGAGATCGTGCTCCACTAGAAGCACCGTGACCCCGAAGCGGCCGCGCATCTCGTGGATCCAGTAGCTGACCTCGTCCTTCTCCTCGGCGTTGAGCCCCGACACCGGTTCGTCCAGGAGAAGCAGCTTGGGCTCGGTCGCCAGCGCCCGGCCGAGCTCCACCCGCTTCTGCACGCCGAAGGCGCAGCCTCCTACCCGCGCGTTCCGCCACGCCTCCAGGTCGAGCAATTCGATGATCTCTTCGCATCGCTGGCGGTGACGGATCTCCTCCCGCCGCAATCGCAGAGCAGCCGCCCAAAGGCTTTTCTTAAAGTGGAGGTGGCGCCCGAGCAGGAGATTGTCGAGCACCGTCATGTTGAAAAACAGCCGCAGGTTCTGGAAGGTGCGCGCCACTCCGCGCGCAGTGACGCGGTCCGGGGAAAGGCCGAGTAGGCTCTCTCCCCGGAACGCGATGGCACCCGAGGTCGGCCGGTAGAGCCCGGTGATGCAGTTGAACAAGGACGTCTTCCCGGACCCGTTGGGACCAATCACCGCTAGCGTCTCGCCCTCCCGGATCTCCAGGCGCAAGCCCGCAAGCGCCGTGATCCCGCCGAACCGGAGCGTGAGATCGCTGACCCGAAGCAGCGCCTCCTCAGCCATCTCGTCCCCGCTAGTACTTCGGCGGGAAGATCTGGTAGCCGGTGATCTGCTTCACGCTGGAATCGGCGGCCTTCCCGGCCCGCATCATGCGTACCGCGTTGTAGCCGTGATGGCGATCCGGACCGAAGGTGACGGAGGCGGTAAGCCCATTGTCGTTGTAGTCCTTGATGGTCTCCATGGCCTTCACGAAGCTCTCGCGGGTGAGGTTTTTGCCGGCGCGCTTCAGTCCTTCGACCAGGATGGCCACGTCGGCCGCGCCCTGGACGCAGTAGCCCTCGCGCCCCTTCAGCTTCGGGTCGATCTTGGTGACGATCTCGATGTAGCGGTCGGCGGCGGGCTCGCCTCGGAGCGCCTGCGTCGAGTTGAAGTAGGCCCCCTCCCAGAGATCGCCCAACAGCCGGAACATGGTGTCCCGGTCGTAAAGAGTGAAGGACGAGAAGATCTTGGGTCGGTAGCCGACCTTGGCCATCTCCTTGATCAGCCCCGCAGCGTGGGTAGCGGTGGAGTAGATGATGACCGCGTCGGCCCCCGACTCCTTGATTTTGAGCGCGTGGGTGCCGAGCTCGCGGTCGGTCACCTCGTAGAAGACCTCCCCGACCAGCTTCACGTCCGGGAGCTTGGTCAGTCCCTTCTTCACGCCGTCCAGCCCGAGCTTCCCGTAGTCGTCGTTCTGCCCGAACACGGCCACCTTCTTGACCTTCTCGAGCTTCGCCGCTTGAGTGACGATGAACTCGCCCTCGTCGCTGTAGTCGGGGTAGGCCTGAAAGACGGTCTTGACCTTCTCCTTCGGCTGTTTGGCGAAGACCTGCACGTTGCCGAGGGGGAAGATCAGCGGGACGCCCGACTCAGCCACCAGGTCCTTGTTGGCGTTCAGCACCGCAGTCCCGATCATTCCGATCACGGCGAACACCTGGTCCTTCATCTCGTTGAAGTTCGCCACCGCCCGGCCGGGGTTGTAGCCGTCATCCTTGAGGATGAGCTTGAGCTTGCGCCCATGAACGCCGCCCTGGTCGTTGACGTGCTTCGCGTACGCCTCGGATGCGAGGGGGATGCTGCCCCAGGCGGCCGCAGGCCCGGAGAGCGGACCGGTGAGACCGATGGTGATCTCGGTGTCGGTCACACCCGGCACCGCCGGTGTGGCGCGGGCCGAGGTGACGCCGAGCAAACAGGATACGAGCGTTGCGCCAATTAAACGGATCTGCATGTCTGAGCCTTCGGCGGGAGGAAGGGGTCAACCTATTGCACGAACCAGGGCGGGACGGAAGCAGTACTCTGCAAGAGCCGGGATGATTCATGTTGCACTGCGAAACGGCGCGCGCAGAACTTCCCCGGGCGGGAGCCCGGATTGCACGCAACAGGGAGAATTTCAACTTCCGCTTCACATTGTTCGTGAAATGCGCGATATCCCCGCGCTCGTTGATACCTGCGGAGGGTTTCATGAAAGCGATTGCGGTTTCGCCGCGAAGTGCGTTGCAGGGAAAGATGCGTCTCGTCCACCAGGCCTCGCTTACCGCGCTGATCTGCGCGGTCGCAGCAACTGCGTGGGCACAGAGAACCCCGGGGCCAGCCGAGAGGCCACAGGAAACTCCCACCGGCACCACTGGCACCACACCCCTACCTGCTGTCGCGCAGATCGGTCCAGCGCGTGAGATCAAGCTCGCCGAGAACACCTGGTTCCGCTTCGGGGCCCAGGTCCAGGCTTGGTTCAAGGCCGCGCAGGACCGGATCCTTCAGCCGGATGGATCCGACGGCCAATACGCCTTGGACTTCTACTGCCGCCGCTGCCGTTTCTTCGCGACGGGATCGGTGGTCAAGGACGTTTTCTTCAACGTCCTCTTCGAGTCCGCGAACGTCGGCAAGGGCAATAACGACGGCACCAAGGGCAGTGCGGTGGGCGCAACCGCGGGCAGTGCGGTGCCCCAGATCCTCGACGCTTATGGCCAGGTCAAGTTCGCCAACGAATTTTGGCTGAGCGGCGGCAGCATCCTGATGCCCCTGACCCGCAACGGCCTGCAGCCGACGACTACGTATGTGAGCATCGACGTCGGCAACACCAGCACCACGCCCATCCTGCAGGGCAACAGCAACGTCCTGCGCGACCTCGGAATCCAGGCCAACGGTTTCTTCGTGAACAATCACATCGAATACCGGCTGGGTGTCTTCCAAGGAAGCCGACAAGCCGCTGGGCCATTGCAGACCGGCAGCCACAACGCGCCCCGCTTCGTCGCCATGGTGTCGGCCAATCTCTGGGACCCGGAAACGGGCTACGTCAACGGCGGTCACTACTACGGCACCCGGAAGGTCGTCGGCCTGATGGGCAACTTCGATTACCAGGTGTTTCGTACGAACGCCCCGGCGGCGCCCCCGTTCACGGCCGGCACCGGCGTGGGGGCAGACAAGAACGCTTACGTCGGCGTCAGCGGCGCCGCTTTCATCAACTATCCGTTGAACGGCCCCAATCCCAGGGGCGGCGACGAGATCGTCGGCTTACTGCAGTTTGGCTATTACGACGGCGGCGTCCGAGGCACTTACGACGCTGCGACTGCGACCAACTTCGGGACCTACCCCTTGGTTCTCAAGCAGACCGACTTTCTTGCGGAGGCGGGGTACTACAACCACGGTCTGAGGCTCTCCTTCTTCGGCAAGTTCGAGGCGCGGAAGATCAGCGAGGATTATGACGTCGCCTTCAGACAGGTCGCCCCCCTCCCCAGCCAGTGGTGGGCCGCGGCCGGCTTGAAATACTACGTGGCTTTTCCTTCCAACTTCATGAACTTCGCCCTCCAGTACGAGCGGGTTAACAACTTTGATGCGCCCAGCTCGCAGCAGAAAGGCACCCACAACATCACGTTCCAGATGCAGACGCTGCTCTACTAGGGCAGCGTAGCCGTCAAGCTCCTGGCGGTGCCAGAGCGTACGCGGAGCGGGATTGGAGGATTTGGCGTCGCTGATGGCTTCCGAACGACTCCTGCTGGAAAGGGCGCCCTTGCCCTGTCCTTCCCGAGCAGTTACTGGATGGGCTTCGTGAACCGCACGATCTGAAAACCGTTGCCTTCACTGACGACCCAAAGCTCCAACTGATCAGGAGCGGTTTTGTGAAAGCGCGGGTAACCAGCTATCCGATCGACGGTGACATCACGAGTCGGCGCCCAGCCACTTGATCCGGGAAGCAAAGCCCTCCGCGGCGCCGGTGGCTTGTAGTACGCGATCTCTTTAGGGTGGTAGAGATCGCGAATGTCGAACACTCGCAAGCCTGCATGTTGAAACGCGCAAGCGAGCATCGTCGGATTGTTGTCAGCGTCTACAACGCATCTTTCAACGTTGTAGCCGGGAGTTCCGCCGCCGGCATCTGGCGGATCATTGACGAGCCGCTCACAATTGGCCGGGGCGCTCACTTCGAGCATCAGTTGGGCGATAATTTTAGGGTTTCTCTCGTCGGTGATGTCGATGATATTCGGATAACCATACGGGGACGCCCCCCGCGCACATGCGGCCGCGAGACCCCCAGCACCGCCCGCGCCGCCGGACTCGTCCGTGCTGACGACGTACTGGCGCCCCTTCATGCTGAAGGGGAACATTTCCTCCACTTGCCCTTGGTCCTCCCAGAAGAGCTTGCTGACCATCCGGACCTGCGGATTGGGGCGACGGAACTGATAGTCGCTGACGTCGTCGATCACTAACCCGTCTGGACCGATCGAGGAGCCGGTGTCGCCGAATAGGCCGGGTTGGCCCGCGTACAGCCGCGTCCCGTCCTTGTTGAGCCACACGCCGTGGGGCCTGCCATCGCCCAAGAACTGCCAGGTGGGGAGCTGTTGCGGATTGGACGGGTCGGTGAGGTCCACGACGTACATGAAGCCGCCGACGCCTCGAAAGGTCTGGCCGAGGTAGTACGTCAAGCCGTCCGGGGCGAAGTTGCCCATGTGGCCCGAGCTGCCGGACAGCTGGATGTTGCCCTTCCGGACCGGGTGGGCGCAGTCGGCGGACAGGTCATAAACGACAAACCCGGGCCCCATGTTTTGGGCGCCCGCGAGGAGCTTGCGCCGCGCGTTCGCCTTCAGCGTCTCGTGCGGGTCCAGCATCACGGGGTCGTCCAGGTACGTGCTCGCCCGTGGATGCGCAGGGTCCGAGGCATCTATCACCACGACACCGCGGTGCTGCTGCTGAGGTGAATTGTTCGTATCGTAGTAGGCGCAGTCATCGAGGTACGCCGGTCCCCCTTGCGATTTCGCTCCTTCACCTTGGTACTGGCCCACGAGCTCCAGGTTGCAGTTGTAGCCACCTGCGGAATCGCCGCCGAAACGCTCGGCAGGTGTGGTCTGACCTTGCAGTCCGCTCTCGGTCCGATCCCCGGAACTACAATTGGCTTTGGGCACCGGTCCGGTCCAGGGAATGGGCTCTTTCCCACAGCCCAGGGCCACCAGCGATAGGAACGTGAGAAATAGCGCGAGAAAACCGACTTTCAGATATCCGGGTACTCGAGATGGACTCATGCTTCACCTGCTCTTCTGGCACTGACCGAGCGCGAAGGGAACATAAAGGGGGTTGTCGCACCCGACGAGCGCGGCCGCAGCGTGCCGCCTGCCCGAAATGGGTCGGAGTGGGCTTCCCATCCAGGTCACCCCCAAGCCGGTCTCTCACATAGCACCGACGACGGTGTCAAGTGCAACGTTGGAGGGCGCCCCGGGCGGGGATCGGGGATCGCGGCAAAAACGATTTCAACGGGTGCAAATCGGGTGCAAAAAGACTCCGATAAAAAAAGCGCCCGAACCCGCTGAAAAAATCTCAACCGACTCAGGTGCTTTAATGGTCGGGGCGACTGGATTTGAACCAGCGACCACTTGCACCCCAAGACTGCTGACGCCCTTCCCGGCACCCCATCAACTCGTCCAACCGGTTGCAATCTCGCGAGATTGTGCAGCGCTTGCAGCGCAACCATTCCCAATTGAGCCCCAAATTTCCAATAGGCGGGGTCCATTAGGGGTCCAAGCGGCACGACCCACTCCGGCGCTACTTGGGCAGGACGACGCCGGTGAAGAGCTGCTTTGGGATCCATCGCACCATCGTCAATCGGACCGGAGGGATGAAGACGGCCAAAGACCCCTGGCGTGGAAGGGCATAATGGACGAGCTTGAGAGAGCACTCGCCGTGGCCGACGCCGAGCACCGCCGCATCGTTCTCCCTGTACTGCGAGCGGTCATCGCGATCCTGGGCGAGCACGAGTGACCCCGTCGACGCTGAAGTTGAAGGCCAATGGTCAAACAGCAGGGCTGCCAAACTCGCTGTCGGCCGATCTCCTCGGCGATGTGCGCGCTTTGATCGACGCGGCTCGCGAGCATACAGCCCGCGCGATCAACGGACACATCGTGGTGCTCTATTGGCAGGTTGGGCGGCGTATTCGGGAGGACGTACTTGGTCGAGAACGAGCGGGTTATGGCCAGCGCGTGGTTGACCTTCTCGCGCACCGTCTCACAAGAGAATATGGAAGAGGTTTTACCCGCGATGCTCTTTTCCGGATGCTCCAGTTCGCGGAGAGGTTTCCGAGGCGAGAGATTGTCGCGACGCTGTCGCGACATTTGGCTTGGAGCCACTTCGTAGAGCTCATTGCCATCGAGGACGACCTCAAGCGCAACTTTTACGCCGAAATGTGTCGCACTGACGGTTGGAGTATCCGCACTCTCCGCGACCGCATCCGCAGCATGCTCTTCGAGCGAACCGCGCTCTCGCGCAAGCCTGCAAACTTAGCTCGCGAGGAGCTGAATAGCCTTCGGAGCACCGATCGTATGTCGCCCGACCTCGTCTTTCGCGATCCCTACGTCCTCGATTTTCTCGGTCTCGCTGATTCCTATTCTGAGCGCGACCTCGAAGCAGCCATCTTGAAGGACCTTGAGCGTTTCCTCTTGGAATTGGGTACGGACTTCAGCTTTGTGGCACGACAAAAACGCATGACGATTGGAGGTGAGGATTTTTTCCTCGACCTCCTCTTCTTTCATCGCCGATTGCGAGTCCTAGTTGCAGTGGAGCTCAAGCTCGGACGCTTTACGCCCGCGTACAAGGGCCAGATGGAGTTGTACTTACGTTGGCTCGATCACCACGAACGGAGAGCAGGAGAGGATCCGCCGATTGGACTCGTGCTCTGTGGCGAGAAGAATCGCGAGCAGATTGAGCTGCTTCGCCTCGATCAGGCGTCGATCCGCGTGGCTGAATACCTGACGGAGCTACCCCCAAGGCATCTTCTGGAAGCCCAGCTACACGAAGCGATCCGTCTGGGACAGGAGCGACTCGAGGCGGCGATCAAACTGCGAAAGCGTTGAAGGGCCGATGCTACCCGCCGATCTCGGTCATCACGAATCTCCAACCGCCAACTTTCGTCTTGACGTTGTTGCGGTCGGCGACTTTCATCGCCGACCCGTGCAAGCCCTTCGCGTGGCCTTTGCCGCAGGCGCCTGTGTAACCGCCATTGCTAGCGGCGCATGCACGTGCGCGGCCACTGATTACCGAGTCTCGTCTCCCTTGGTCGCGGCCTCGCATCGGCACTTTCCGCAGAGCGAAACTTCGATGGTCCGCGTCGACCTTCCCCCTGACCGGCCCCCAGAGCAGCCAGCCTCGCGTTTCGTGGTGGGTTACAACGACATGACCGACGCCATCGTGGATGCGGGTGCCGATTGCTGGAGATTTTCGCAGCCTGCTTCGTTGGACGGCTGGGCTAACTCGGACACCTATGGCGGTCCGTGGGCGAGGCAACCCCAGCTACCGGTATCGCCGTCGCTGAGCGCAAGGGGCGTCAACGCGCGTCACGGCGATCCTTGGCTCGCGTCGTGGAGCAGCAGAACCGCCGGCGTCAACGGGATCATCCTCTACGCCAGCATCGCCCAGCAGGGGCTCGACCGCCTCGGCTCTTCCTGGTTCCTCCTCGTCAGCCGCTCGCGCAACCACGGCGCCTCGTTCGAGGATGGGGTCATCGCGCTCGGTCCCCAGCAGGCCCTCCCCGACGGCCCCAAGATCGCCATCAACGGTGAAGGCACTCTGGCGCTGTTAGCGTGGGCGCCGGGCGGCCACTGGGACTACCGGCTCCTCTGGAACCTCGACGTGCCGACGATGCAGGTCACCGGGACTTTTACCTTCCATCCCAGCGCTAACGCCGATCCTCCAGACCCCTCGTGCACCTCGGTCTCGCCCTCCGCACATCCGCATGTCGCCGCTGGGCACCACACGTTCTATCTCGCGGGCGAGTTTTACTACTCCTGCACCGGCGGAGCGCAAACGCGGATCGAAGTGCACCGCAATTCCAACTTCGGGCTCGCCTTCGGGGTCCCCTGGGAGCGCATCCTCTCCGCGGTCGATCCCCCGTCACTGCCGTCGGTCGCTCCCGGTCACCTCAATGGCCAGAATGTCGTTACTCCACCGCGGTTCGGCACTGTGACGGATCGCGGCGATATCCGCCCCGCCATCGCCGTCGGCCAAGACGAGGAGGGCGAATACGTCATCGCCGTCACAGAGCAAGTCCAGGCCGGGACTGAGCCCGATGAAGCGCATCGAGAGCGACTCATCCAATGGCGGATTCCCGGTGCCGACCACTGCGACGCCGCTCACAACCGCGGCGACCTCGGCACCTGCGGGCTCAACATTTCCGGTCAGGAGATTGAGTCGATCTCCACGCCCACTGATATGCGCACCGTCGCTAGCCGAGTCGGGCTATGGGCCTCCAAGCCGGCCGCGTTCACGGGCAAGGTGCCCGACGGAACCGTCGATAAGCGCGTGGGCCTCATCTGGTATTCGCAACCCTACAAAGGACGGCTAAGCGTCACCGACGAGATGCGCGCCCGCACCATCATCGAAGGGGCCATCAGCACGGACGGCGGGAAGACCTACTCCGGCGCGTTCAACCTGATTGCCGCCACCGAGGGCGACGGCATCTACGAAGAGCCGGACATCGGCCCGTATTTCTACCCGTGCGTTTTACTCTGCAACCACTTTTACGGTGAGTACCTGAGCGGCGTGTTCCAGTTCGCCAACCCGGGGCTCACGGCCATCACAGCTGTATGGGGCGACTCACGCGAGGGCTGCACGAGTCAATCGGTCCAGACCGAGCACATGCACGTGTGGGCCGGAACCCTGCGCGGGAAGTTGAAATGAACTGCGCTGGCCTTCGAGTCACTGTCGCGGGACTGGCGGCGTTGGCACTAGCGCTCTCAGGGTGTCCCCGCGCCCCGGTGGGAAAACCCCCTCCCGATGCCGGGCCTCAAGCCCAGCCGCGGTTCAAGCCGCCCGGCAAATGTTTCGGCAAGCCCTCGAAATGCGCGAGCGATGCGCAATGCGGGCCGCCCTTCTCGACCTGTCAGGAAGGGGCCTGTTGCTCCGGCACGCTCGAGCCTGAGACCTGCATCTGCCGGTGCGGAGGCGGACCGGCGTGCGCCACGGGCGAGCTTTGCTGTCCGGGCGGCTCCTGGACGGAGCCCTCAAGCCGGGGCGTCCTCAAGTGTCGCCCTTCGGGCGAGTGCTTCGGCCCGCTCTGACGTGAACTCCGTCGGCCGCGCCGCGGATCGCACACCAACGATTTGCCGATCAAAGTGACACATCCCGCGCAGACAACCGAGTGACTTGTCGTTGGCCAAAACTCGATCCCGGCGGCTGAACCCATGAATGCTGATCGGCGGTGCCGATCATGGCTGCGATCGGATAGACCATTATGTGGCGCGGGCCACCGAGTTGGACATGGGCACAGGTCGACGGCGCGGCCGGCAACCAGATCGTCGCGCGAGCCCGCTGCGATCTCTTCGCGGGCGACGGAGAGTTCGTCGACTGCGGCTACGCCGCGCGACGGACGTAGCGATGATGGAATCCGCCGACCTGGGGCAGCGCAACGACGCGGCCCTGCTCGGGTCGCTCAACGGCGCGAGGCACGGGCGCATCCTTCTCGAGAGCGAGGTGGGTGCGCGACCCGTGGTAGTAGCGGAGGTAGCTGCGCAGACGACGTCGAAGGTGCGCCTCGTTCAGGACGATGACGTGGTCGAGAAGATCGCGGCGGATGGTTCCAATTACTCGCTCGGCGAAGGGGTTCTGCCAGGGAGAGCGCGGTGCGGTGAGCACCTCGGCGATGCCGATGCGCCCCAGCCGTCGCCGAAACTCGCAGCCATTGGAGGTAGCGCGGCGCCGGCCATCAACTTCATCTCGTTTGGGTAGGGAATGGCCGCCTCTTGCGCCGTCGTGTCTCCTACCGCCAAGGAAGGGAAAGTCAGTCTCTCCTTCAACGCCAGCTTCACCACCTACTCGTTGATCAGCCGCACGCCCTCTTCCCCGAGCAATACCTCTAAGTCGTGCAGCGTGTTGTGATCCGGACTCCATTCCGTTTCGGTCAAACCACACAGGTACCGTGCTGGCGCGTAGTACCGAATCAAGTCTTCTGCCTCGCGGAACGTGAGGTCTCTGGTGGCTTTGAGCAGCAGCGCGCCAATCAGCGCACGAAGAT